>Ga0315336_1000919_pt1 | contig 66141 bp, 45 predicted proteins | sample ASW5metaG_FD_204512 | JGI IMG/M metagenome (GOLD analysis project Ga0315336, IMG submission 204512) | Ammonia-oxidizing marine archaeal communities from Monterey Bay, California, United States - ASW #5 | ecosystem: Environmental > Aquatic > Marine > Intertidal zone | place: USA: California... | reverse complement strand
GAGGCCCTCGGCTACATGGAAAAAGAGCAGTAGACCCAAAAACACGGAACCTGCGGCGCGCGTCGTGCGTGTACCGTGATCCAATGCAGCCGTCCGCCGTTCCCGACCCGACCCTCGAGCTTGCCATTCGCGGCGATCAGGGTGCGCGTTCGCGAATCGTCGACCGGCATGGACCGCGGGTCTACGCCCTCTGTCGACGCCTCGCCGCCGATCCTGAAGACTGCTACCAGGAGATCTGGGAGAAGGTCCTGAAGGCGCTCGAGCGATTCGATCCCGGCGGAACCGCGTCCCTGGGTGGGTGGATCTCCGTCATCGCCCGCCGTCACCTGACCGACCGCCATCGGCGCCTGAAGGTTCGCGGCGAGGTCGTGCCACTCACCGGTCTGCCGGCGGTGGATCAGGGCATCGACGAGCGGATCGCGGCTCGCCAACGCCGCGAGCGACTCGAGGCGGCGTTGCAACGACTGCCCTACGCGCAGCGCCAGGTCGTCGTCCTCCACCACATCCACGGTCTCTCTCTCGAAGCCATCGCCGCCGACGAAGGCGTGGCCATCGGAACCCTTAAGTCGCGCCTCCATCGGGGGCGAGCGCGCCTGTCCACTCTGCTCGGAGCCCGACGATGAATCTACAGGAACAGCTGTCGCGACTCCTCTCCGACGACCTGACCGCCGCGGAGGCCCAGGCATTGCGAACGCGCATCGCAACAGAGCCGGAGGTTGCCTCCGAGTGGAGGGCGATGCAGGACCTGGCGTTTGCACTCGGGGAACTTCCGGCCGAGGTCACGCCGCCGGCCCTGCGGGAGCCGGGCGGGAGCCGGCCAGCAAATGTCGTGATTGCCAGACTGATTCCGTGGATGGTGGCGGCGGCTGCGGGCGTGCTCTGGTTCTTGGGCGGCAGCGCTCCCGACCTGTTGCTCATGGACGGATCGGAGCTGGTCGACGGCGAAGTGACGGTGATGGCGGGGGACACCCGTGTCGACGTAGATGGGGTCGCGTTGATTTCTGTGGAACCTCCACACGGGGCCGTGCGTGTACCCGGTCCTGAACAACAGGAGGATCCAATGAACGGGAAATTGATCGCAGCTGGACTCGCCGGCGCCCTGGTGACCGTCGCCGTCTACGAAGGAACCGCTCTCATCTCCACTGCCGATGGCGCCGTGCCCACTGTAGTCGAGGCTGGCCACACAAGCGTAGTTGGAACGCCGAGAAATACCCCGCAGAAGGTGTTCCGGCCAGCCCCACCACCCGCCGGAGAGTCGCCGGATGCGACCATCGAGCGCCTGAGCGGCGAGCTGGCTGAGGCCCGTCAAGCTCTGGCTGAAGCGGCCTTCGAGGGGGCCATGACACGCGGTCAGCTCCAGGCGATGCAGGGAGTGCCTTCGGATTGGCCCGACGATGTCGCGTCCACTTTTGGGCCCGACGACTTCGAGGCCGAGTTGCGCAACCGCATCGACGGCATCGATGACGTGAGCATCGCCGACGTCGATTGCAGTGAGTATCCGTGCATGGCCGCAATCGAGTACACCGGCGGCGGCGATGGCGACGATTGGTCGGACTCCATCGAGGAAGCCGTGGGAGCCTGGGCGAACGAACACCTGGGCGAGAAAGTGTCGATGAGTGTGAATCAATCTCGCTTCAAGAGCGATGACGGCGACCACCGCTTCATGATCTTCGGCGCCCATCACTCCGACCGGGATTCCGATGTCGGAGTGCGTCTTGGCTACCGCATGGACGGACTCGTCGACGAGCTCGGCCAGACTCTGACGGAGCAGGATGTTGATGTCGAGAACGAATAGGCGCTGAAGCGGGTAGAATGCGCCTCTGACGACGGGGCACAACCATGCTGATTGCACTTCTGACCACCCTCGCGGCGTTTGCCTTCACGCAGCAGACCGACACGCTGGGCGGCACGAACCAGAATTCTGCCGGAGACCATAGCTACAAGCTGGACACTTTCGATGTCCTGACCGACGCGACGTTGGACGAGATCGAGGCCTATGTCGATCCGCGAGTCAACAACGCGGAGATCGTCTTTGTTGTCTATGAGGAGGGGGGTGGCGGACAGGAGTGGACGTTGCTCTGGAACAGTGGGCTGGTGCCGATCTCTCAGGGGGCCAGTTTCAAGAGCTCCGGAAATGTCGGTGTCGCCCTCGATGCCGGCACCTACTACGCCATCGGGTACTGGCTGCCCGATGACGTCGAGTACTTCTTCCAGGACGTGCCCGACAACGACCTCGGCTACGCGGTCGTCGACGGGTCTTATTGGATCAACAACGGCCAGGTTCCGGGCGGACCGCCCAACACCATCTTCAATGGACAGGGAAACTCTGACGGTCACCACTACCGATTGCGCATCACCGCTACGGTGCCCGAAGACCTCGATGGCGATGGCTTCCATGAGCTCAACGACTGCGACGATGGCGACATCAACACCTACCCTGGCGCCCCAGAGCTCTGTGACTACATCGACAACAACTGCAATGGGCAGGTGGACGACAATGTGGTGGACATCGACTACTACGCCGACGCCGACGGCGATGGCGCCGGCGATGCCAACGACATCCAGACCACCTGCGACGGTCCACCCGCTGGCTATGTCTCCAACGACGCGGACTGCGACGACACCGACGCCGCCACCTATCCAGGCGCTCCCGAGATCTGCGACCAGCTGGACAACAACTGCAACGGAAACGTCGACGAAGGGCTTCCGATGCGGGACTGGTGGGCGGACACCGACGGCGATGGCTTCGGCGATCCGGATGACGAGATCACCACGTGCGACGACGTGGCGCCGGCGGGGTACGCCGACAACGACGGCGACTGCGACCCCGGCGACGGCACTGTGTACCCGGGTGGCGAGGAATTCTGCGACGGCTTGGACAACGACTGCGATGGCGAAGTCGATGACAACGTGGTCTACCGGGACGTGTACCTCGACGACGATGGGGATGGGTACGGCACCGATGAAGACGTGATCTCGATTTGTGAGCCCGATCCGCCGGCCGGGTATGCCGAGACCGACGACGATTGCGACGACACCAACGACGCAATCCACCCCGATGCCAACGAAATTTGCGACGGTTTGGACAACGACTGTGACGGGGAGGTGGAGCCCGATGGCGTCGACCTCGACGGCGATGGGTCATTCGCCTGCGAGGACTGCGACGATGACGCCGATGATGTGTTCCCCGGAGCGGAGGACGACTGCAACGGTGTCGACAACGACTGCGACGGTGACATTCCGAAGGCCAAGGACTGCGATCCAGATGTAAACGAAAAGCTCGGAGCGGCGTGCGCGTGCAACCAGGGAACGCCCGGCATGAATGGCACCTTGCTGGTTCTGCTGGGTTTGCTGGGTTTGCTGCGGCGTCGCCGTACGGTAACTTGGCCGTCATGAGGCCAAAGCCAGGGTGAAAGTCGACGGATTCGTCATCGCGGCCCGAAACCGGCTGCCGGGCAACGACCTGGCCCGCTGGGTGGTGGAGATCCGTGGCCTGGGTATCGACCTGGCTCGCGAGCTGCTTCAGGCCAACGGCGTTCGTCCGCCCGACGAGCTGAAGTCAGCCAAAGACCTGGTGGAGGTTGGGTTATCGCCTGAGGTGGCCCATTCTCTGGCCCCGAATCTATACCCAGAGCGCGGCTACGCAGACTTGTGGCGGCGAATGGAGCACATTCGCAGCGCCGCGCTCCGATTGCCCCCGGAGACCTTCGACAAGCTGCCCAATATGGGCATGTTCGGTCCGAACCACGGCGAACAACTCGGCCCGTTGCGCGACGTGCTCTTCGGTGAGCGTTTTGTGACGCTGGACGAGGGCAACGCGCAGTTCCCGCACCTCGAGGACATGCTCCAGCACGCCATGGTGGACCTGTGTCTGACCAACGCGATGGACGACGCCATCAACGGCCTGAAGAAGTCGGGGTGGGTCGAGATGATGGACACCGGCCTGTCTGAACGCTTGCTCCTGAACAACGCCCGCGGTGTGTTGGTCATGTGCACTCAGAAGAGCGGCAGGCGTTCCCTCCAGGACACTCTGGACATCGTTGGCGACCTCGGCGCGCCCATCCTCGATGTCGTCACCAAGCGCGGCGGGCACCCGGTGACCGTTGCCTACCTCGAGACCCAGCAGGGCCATGTTTGCTGGAATGTCGATGGCAAGACCCAACGACCGGAAACGCAGCTGTACAAGTGTGTTCACAAGCCACCGGACAAAGCGGTCGGCATGGTCAAGAGCTTCATCGGTCAGCTGCACGCAGCTGTCGACGGCGTTCCCATACCCAAATGGATCCAGTGTCCAAACTGCGGCAGCCCGCGCGTCGATGCTGCCCGCCTCGAGATGGAGTGGGGTCGGACCCATTTTGTCACCGATCTCGGTGAGGGGGAGTTCGCCTCCGCGCACCATCGTTATCTGCGCGTGAAGAGCCGGCAGAACGATCGGAGCTCGGTGCTCCTGCGCATCCTCTTGTGTCCCGACTGCAAGACCATGCGCGCGTTCCCGGGTGAGCGGAAAATCCCCGCTTCCAGCCTCCCGAAGCGGATGGCGTGGCAAGATCCGCCCGATGGGGTTCTCAAGCTTCTGGCGCTCCAGACCAGTGACAGAGAGCCCCTGCCGCGGGTACAGATTCCGCCCGGCATCGACCGGTGGTTGGCCGACAAAGATGCGGGTGCGCCAGCCCAGTTCTCGGACATCCGCCTGGTGTATCGATCGGCCTTTCGCCTTCCGGACACCCTCATCGACATGTCGCGAAATCTGGGGAACGCCAAGACCGGGTGGCGCGACGCTATCGGCCGCGTCGGTAGGGGAAAGTCCACCGTGCTCTCCTGGGAGCTCAAGGACGCCGATCCGAACGCGCGCGCCCATCAAATCGTCGTTCTGGGTATCGATCCAGAACACGCGAAAGCTACTGCGGAAGCCTGGTTTGGTCCGGTAGATTCCTGGGATCCCGTCACCCGCAAGACGTGTTGGCGCGGGGCTCTGGTGGGCACTCAGGGTGCGGTGGAGCTGGTGGTGATCCAGGACTTTCTGGGGGCGCCGGGCCCCTTCGCCGGTGACGGGTCGGACTTCAAGATACTCGACGGTGTGCTCGCCCGCGCCTCGGTCGTCGTATACGCCGGGGACGGCAACACCGCCTGGGACGACGAGGGCATCGAGTGGGCGGCCGACGAGGGCAAGTTCGCGGCGATGGTGGCGCCGAAGCGACAACTCCGACTGGTGGATGCGGGCAGGGACTTCACCCTGATCGATGCCGCTGACAAAGACGCGATCACTCAGCTCTACAAGATCATCGATCGGACAGTCGATCCAGAGACGCTGCTGGCCATCAAGAAGCTCCGCAAGGTCATGGCGTTGGTCGAAAAGGACGTTCCTCGCGCGGAGATGGACGCCTATTTCTACAGTTCGGATCTCAGAAAACGCGCTGTAGAGGCCTATATTCGCGACACGCCCGAGGTCTGGCTCGATCTGCTCGACGGCGTTCTCGCGGCGCTGGAGGTCGAGGGCGGTGCCGAACACCACTCCGGTCTGCGGCCGTCGATGTCGGCCAAGAAACTTCAGGATCTTCAGCTGCCGCAGATCTCCATCGACGGCTTCTGGAATGTGCTTGAGTTCAATGAGCGGACCGGATTCGGGGCCTCGATCACCCGGTGGCTGCAACCGATCCTCTTCGAGGCGCCAAACCGACTTCACCTGGCTCGAATTCGCGCCGTCTGCGGTCGAATGGCGGACATGGCAGATCGCTACCAACGCCTGCACGAGCTGGGCGACGAGGCGGCGCGTGGGAGAGCGATCATTGCTCGCGAGCCGGTTCTCACGTTCTGGTGGGGGGTGAGCGCCCCTGCATTCTGGCCTTCGACACCCATGAATCTCCCAGGTCTCGTCGCCCAGGCCCCGAGCTCCATCCGAGGCAAGCCGGTGATTTTCGTCGGCGGTGGCAAGCACTTTGCTGGCATTCGCCTTGCCCAGCTGATCACCGGCGCTTCGGCTCCGATCGTCAACGAGGTGCCGCTGCCCAGCCTCGGGGTCCCGGTCATCGTGCTCGAGCCCAAGGACGCCAACTTGCGTCGCCTCGAGCAGCGCGCCAAGGCCGGCAACCTGACGGTCATGGTCACCCAGCATACGGCCTCGACCTGGGAGGGCTCGCTGCCCGAGCAGTACGCTGGCATCGTCGATCTCACCGAGGCGATGAAGGCCAGGCCGCCCGACGAGAGTCAGGTGGGCGGCTACCTGCCGAGCCTGGATCCACGAGACCGGGTCGAGCTCGCGAGCATCATGCATACCCTTCGCTACGAGGCGGGCGACACCATCGTCGAAAAAGGCCAGACAACGGGCTCTCTGGCCTGGATTCGCTCCGGCTTCGTGGCGGTGGACGGAGACATGCCCCTCGGTCCTGGTGGCCTGCTCGGCGCAGAGACGATCAGTCATCGCGGGACCTCGACCCACGAGGTCATCGCGACGCGGTCAGTGGAGCTCGATGTGCTCTCCCATGCCGCCCTCGATGCGGTCCGCGACGCCCAGCATCCCTCCGTCGGGGCCCTCGAGTACGCATGTGCCCGCCAGCTCGCGCTCTCCGTCGCGCAGATTGGTGCTCCGGATGGCCACACCGGATCTGTGGTGCCACCCGAGAAACTGGTCGCGGACTGGAAGTTGCTCTGGCCCCTCGTTCAGAGGCACGGATTCACGCGTGTCGTAGCGGACGACGTCGCGAAAATGTTTCCCGAGGGGTGGGCCGGGGGCTTCCAATCGGGCGAGGTTGTTGCGGCGCCGGGCGGAAATTGCCCGAACATGTTGGTTCTGGATGGGCGCTTCCTCACCGAGGATCGGCGGGGTCAGCACAAGGTCGGATGCGGGCGATTCGTCGGGGGCATGGGATTGGCCGAGGCCTCGAGCATGCGGTGTACGGCCCTGGAGCCGACCAAGGTCCTGGTTCTCTCCGACACCGATGTGAGACGCATCTGGTCCGAGCCCTACCGGGAGTATCGACAGGCCCTCATCAAATCCCTCCACGAACGTTGGGAATGAGCCCGGTCTTCCGACCGATGAAGAGACGGGATGCCCGCCAGGTGGCTTCAATCGAAGCCCGCGCGTGGAAGACGGCATACCGCGGCATCATCGACCCTGGAGTCCTCCGCGGGATGCAGCCCGATTCGCCACGTTGGGAGGCGAGACTCCGCGAGGGGCGCCACCGGATCTGGGTCTGCGCAGACGGCAGCGACGTCCTGGGCTATTCGATGACTGGCCCCAACGGGGATCGCGACCTGGAGCCCGGTTTCGCTGGAGAGGTCTTCGCGCTCTACGTCGATCCGGTCATGCAGGGGCGTGGTATCGGGCGCCTCCTTCTCGACGGCTCGTTTGAGGGCCTCGAAGCCGACGGGTTCTTGTGGGGCGTGGTGTGGGTCCTCGAGGCCAACGATGCCGCGCGAGGATTCTACGAACGGTGTGGACTCGAGCTCGACGGCGGCTGGCGGCGAACTCGTCTGGGCCGTCAGAGATTGCCGGTCACGCGCTACGCCAAACCGCTCAACGACCTCGATCCGTTTGCATTGGCGGCGCTACCTGTCAAAAACACACTCACGTGAGTGGCCAGCCCGATAAAGTGGAGGCTTCGAGTTCGGGAGAATCAGATGAGAATCGCAGTCTGGGCCGTTGTAGTGGGCCTCGCAATGGGATGTGGCGGGGACAAAGGGGCTGAGGACTGCGAAGAGTCCGAGAAGATCGCCACCTACATCGACGAGGACGGCGACGGTTTTGGCCTCGCTGATTCCATCGAGCAGACCTGCACCGCGGCGGGCCGCGCGACGGCGTCGGGCGACTGCGACGACACAGAACCGCTGGCGTTCCCCGGCAACCCCGAGGTCTGCGACGACGTCGACAACGACTGCAACAGCGAGGTCGATGACGGCATGGGTCTCGAGACCCTGTTTGCCGACAACGACGCCGACGGCTTCGGCAACGCCGCGGATTCCATCGAATCCTGCATGTCACCCTCCGGATATGTCACCGATGACACCGATTGCGACGACACCAACGCCGACGCCTATCCCGGCGGCGTCGAAGTCTGCGACGGCGCCGACAACGACTGCAACAGCCTCACCGACGACGACGATCCCGGCCTCGATCGATCGACCGCCACCGAGTGGTTCATCGACGCCGACCTCGATGGCTTCGGACACCTCACCAACTCGGCTGCACGCTGCATCCAACCGTCGGGCGCGGTGGCCGACAACACCGACTGCGCGGACGGCAATCCCGACGTCAATCCCGCGGCCACCGAGGTCTGCAACGGCTTCGACGACAACTGCGACGGCAATGCCGACGACGACGACCCCGGGCTGGATCTCACCACCCAGACCACCTTCTTTGCCGACAATGACGGCGACAACTTCGGCGATCTGCTCAGCCCCCTGGACGCCTGTGACCCAGCACCGGTTGGCTACGTCGCGGACGCCACGGACTGCGACGACTCGATGCCCTCGGTCTACCCGGGGGCCTTCGAGGTGCCCGGTAACGGCATCGACGAGAACTGCGACACCTTCGAAAACTGTCACGAGGACCTGGACCTCGACGGCCACGGCTCGACCGTGATCATCGCCGGAATGGACATGCTCTGCGCGGCAAACGGCCTCTCGGAGCTCAACGACGACTGCGACGACTCCGACCCGTCCATCTACGCGGGAGCGCCGGTTGTGCCGGCCGATGGCATCGACCAGGACTGCGACTTCGCCGACGAGTGCTTCGAGGATCTCGACGGCGATGGATTTGGTGTTCCAACGGTCATTTTGGGCGACGATCTCGACTGCACCAACACGGTGGGAGAGAGCGACGTCGACACCGACTGCGACGACACCGAAGAGGATCACTGGTCGGACTGTGGCCTGTGTGTCGACCCCGATGCCGACGGGTTCGGAAACCAGTGTGACCTCGGCTCCGATTGTGCGCCGCTGAACCCAGCGCACTGGAGCGACTGCGGTGTGTGCGTCGACGCTGATGGTGACGACTATGGGACCGGATGCGACTACGGTGACGACTGCGACGACCTGGACCCCAACGTGAATCCCGGGATCACCGAGATCGCGGGCGATGGCATCGACAACAACTGCGATGGCTACGATGGCGCCATCGGCTTCTTCGACGACTTCGAACTCGGTACACCCGATCCCGCCGTGTGGGCGTCGGTCACAGGCGATGCCACCGTCGGCGGCGCCTACGTGTACAGCGGCCTCTGGGCGATGGACATGGGCGGCGGCGTCGGAATTGCCGAGACCTTTGTCTTCGACACCAGCAATTGCACCGAGGTCTTGTGGACCATGCAGGTCAAGCGCGGGCCCGAGACTCCCGACAACAACGAGGCCATCACGATCAACTACGACGACGGTGTGGGCTGGGTCTTTGCCGGCTCGGTCGACGGCGAGGGTGTCACTGACCCAGACTTCGACACCTACTACGGTTTGATCACCGACCCGGGCGCCATCTGGTCAGGCTTCCGTCTGCAGCTGGTCACCAACGGCTCGGGCTACGGATTCGACAACTTCCACATAGACGACTTCTGGGTCACCTGTGGCGTTGGCGACAACGATGGCGATGGCCTGCCGCCACCCATCGATTGTGACGACACGGACCCGAACCACTGGTCCGATTGCCTGACCTGCGTCGACGCCGACGGCGATGACTTCGGAGTGGGTTGCGACCTCGGTGACGACTGCAACGACGGTGACCCCACCGTCAATCCAGTCGGAGTCGACCTCGGCCTCGACGGTCTCGATCAAGACTGCGACGGCATTGACGGAGCGCCGCTGCTCTTCGACGACTTCGACACCGGCGTCGTGGACCCGCTGGTCTGGTCGAGCGTGAGTGGCGATGCCGCCATCGACGGCTTCGAGTTCTGGTCGCCGTCATTCTCCCTGCGCCTGGGCGGTGGCGTTGGAATCGCGGACACAGTCACGGTCGACACGACGGCTTGCACAAATGTCGCCTGGTCCTTCATGGGCAAGCGAGGTCCGGAGATGCCGGACAACGGCGATGACGTCAACATCTACTATTGGGACGGCGCAGCCTGGGTCAACACCGCGACCTGGGCCGGCGTGGGCGTCATCGATCCGGACTTCATTCCGCAGGGGGGCGTGATCACCGACCCGCTGGCGATCTCGGCGACGTTCCAGCTGAACCTGACTAGCAACGGCACGGGAATCGGCTTCGACGACTTCTTCGTCGATGACTTTGCCATCGGCTGTGCTCCCTAGGAGCTATGTCTCTTCAGGCCTAGCGGCGTTGGGCGAGGAGCCAGTTCAGCATGTCGTCGCGCCAGGTGTCGTTGAACGCTGGCGTGTGGCCCGAGCCGAGGTGGGTCCAGAGCTCCGTGCTCGCCTCGCAGTCCTCGTAGCGGATGACCGTGGTGTCGTCGCCGTCGAGGGAGTCCACGTAGTCCCGATCTGGATCCTCTACCGAACCACTGCAGCCATTGGTCTTCGACCACCTCTTCGTCGTCTCTACAGCTCCCGGGTAGGCGCTGCTCCCGTCGTAGTAGATCGTCGCGTCCTCATCTCCGTGCATCTGGAGCATAGCGACGGGCTCACTTGCCTTGCATTGGGCCTTTCGGTCAAAGGTGGATCCGGCCAGGCTGGCGATGCCTGCGATGCGGTCGGCGGCGTCGCACGCAAGTCGATGGGACATGTAGCCGCCGTTGGAGTGGCCCGTGAGCAGGATGCGATCGGGGTCCACCGGAAAGTGCTCCTCGGCCTCGTCGATGAGGGAAAGGAGGTATCCCACGTCGTCGACATCGCTGCCAGCGCCACAGCAGGCCTCGGTTGCGTTCCAGAACCGCAGGCCCAACTCGTTCTCGGTGCCCTCTGGCAAGATGGCGATGTAGCCCTCGTTTCGTCTCGCCTTGATCTGGAACATCAGCTCTTGGATGCCGCTGTTCACGCTGTACCCATGCAGCAGGACGATGACGGGAAGCATGCCGTGCTCATCCCACGAATAGTCCGAGGGTGCGTAGACTCCGGCCGGCCGCTCGGAGTCGATGCCGAACAGGTCTTCGGGCCATAGCGACGGATCTTCGGAGCGGGGATCGGGGTCGGCGGGATTGTGTTTGGGCGCGGTTTCGGCCGCACACGCGGTGAGGAGGAGCAGGAGGGACAGGTGTCGCATGCCGCGTAGATAACAGCGTGTTCTCGAAGAGATACACTGCCGGTGGAGGACCTCTATGTGCCGAAACATCCGTACCTTGCACAACTTCGACCCACCCGCGAGCCAGGAAGAGGTGCACGCCTCGGCCTTGCAATACGTGCGCAAAATCAGCGGTTCGCGCAAGCCATCGGCTGCCAACGCTGCCGCATTCGAGGCCGCCGTGGCCGATATTACCGCCATCTCGACGAAGCTCCTCGAGGGACTGCAGACCAGCGCGCCGCCCAAGAATCGGGAGATCGAGGCGGCGAAGGCCAAGGAGCGGTGGCAAAAGAGAAACGCCAGAAGTTGATGGTGGTTGTGACCGAAGCTTCCCAAGGCCTTGTAGAGGGGAATGAGTCCACCAGTCACCGGTGACGCCGAACGCGTCGACGCCGTACTCTCCGAGATCTTCGGAAGACGCGAGGTGTCGGCTCCAGCTGCCGCGCGGATCCGGTCCGACGCGCTGGGCTGGGTGGAGAGCTGGTATCGCGAGCCGCTGAAAGCCGTCGAAGAACCAGGGCTACTCTCAGAGGACCTGGCCGGCATGGCCTCTGGCAACGCGGCCCGCTATGGCGCCTGGCACGTCGTCGGGGCTTCCACGGACGCCGGAGCGGGGTTCGTCTCCCTGCACAGTCTCGCGATTCGACAGGCAAGGGGAGACATCGAGAAGGGGACCGAGGCCGCGTCGGAGACCTACCTCGACGTGCGGTCCCGCCTCGAAAAGACGGTGCCCCGTTCAGTGAAGGGGCGGTCGATCCCGGACTTCAAGCATCCGGGTGCTGCGGGAGAGGACAACGTCCGCCACTACCACTTGATCCAGACCCGCCTGCGAATTGCTGGAAAGTGGGCGGCGCGCAGGAATCACACCGAGTTCGACGAGCGCAGACACGCCATCGACTGGCAGCGCGAGTTCGCGGCGGCCGAGACCAGGACCTATTCGGTGGCCCTGCACTTCGCGGCGCTTTGGTATCTGGCCGACGTGCGCGAGAAGACGACCCGAGCGGGCCGCGTCAAGGACAGCGGCTGGTGGTGGGACATGCTCATGCACGGGCTCGATCGCATCAAGCTCGGCAGTCTCGGCGGGGATCGAAACGACCCGACCGAAGCACTTCACAGGTTGCGACTCCGCTTCCGCGTTTGCCAGGGGCTGTCTCCCTGGCTGAAGCGGTGGGCGGTGGGCCAACCGTACTGGCGACAGGTCGACTTCGATCTGCCCGACATCGAAAACGAACAGGCCCGCGCCTCTGTGCAGCGGGCCCTGGAACAGATCCGGCCGGCACTCGGGGTGGCTATCGAGGCGCTGGATCTTCCCCCACAAGAGGCGCGTGCTTTGGTAGGCACGCTCCTGAAAGGAGAGAACGTGAGGACGTCCACTCGGCACTTTGCAGGGTCCGATCCCGCCGCTCGCTGGGAGCGATTCACCGATCTTGGAGAGGAGATCGGACGCGACGCAGCCCGTCATCTCGGTGGCGGCGGTGGTGGCGGAGGTGGCGGAGGGGGCGGCAACGGCCACGAGAGCCATGGCCGGCGCCTCGCAGTCATGGCGTCGATGCGTCAGGGCGGGGCGCCCTCCATGGAAGATCTGGTCACACTGCGCGAGGCGGTGAAGAGCTGTCCGGACTGCGCCGATGCCTGGGGCGCTACCTGCGATGCCGATCGGTACATGAAGGCGGTCTCTGAACAGGAGCCCAGAGCGGCCCGCAACAGAGTGCCCATGCTGGCGGGTCTCGGCGTTGCGGTCTTGGCCGCCGTCCTGCTCGTTCCCGCGGTCGTACTCAATATGCCCGCCGACGAGATTGGCCTGCGTGGCGCCGAGGGAGCGACGCCCGTGCACCTCGATTTGTTCGTCGTGTCCGACGGTGCCGCCCGAGCCGAACGCTACAATGCTGCCCAGACCTACCATACCGGCGATCGCGTGTACTTCAATGTGTCCGCAGACGCCGCTGTGGAGGGCCGCGAGGTCACCGTCTGGGTCGATGGTCCAGAGGGCCCCGCTCGTATCGGCGCCGAGCCCACCACTACCGAGCCCGTTAGGCTCGGAGGAAAGGAACAAGCTGTGTTCTACGAGTTCGAGAAGACCGGAACCTACGAATTCAGCGCCTCGTCGCTGGGTCGGGACGCCTGTCCGGGAGCGAGCTGCGCGGTTCGTCAGATCGAGGTCGGTGAGTGATTCTCCTCCTCGCCAGCGCCGCGCTCGCCGGGGTCGGCAGCGGTCCTCCGCCCGTGGGGATCGATGCTGGGCCGCAGCGAGTCGCTTTGGTCGTCGGTCTGAACCGGTATCAGGCCGACGAGAGCCTGCACGACCTCAAGTACGCAGTCGACGACGCGGAGGCCGTCGGGGCGGTGCTCGCGGGCGATGGATACGTGGTCCACGACCTCCTCGATCAGGCAAATCCCGAGGACTTCTGGAGAGAATTTCGCAATGCGACCGCGACCCTGCAGCGGGGAGATCTGTTCCTGTTGTATTTCGCGGGGCACGCGCAGCTCGAGCCTGGCGTTCGCGAAAACGAGTTGCACCTGCTCTTCTCCGACGGCGCCGATATCGGCATCGACGACCTCGCTGCGGCGGTCACCGAGTTGCCTTCGGAACAGCGCGTGGTCTTCCTCGACACTTGCTACAGCGAGCGGACTCAGCAACTGTTGAGCAGCTTGCGTGGCCCCCCGCCCATCGAGTCTCCGGACGTCGGGCGGTTCGACGCATGGATCTACTCGGCGGCTCCGCGACAGGCTGCGCAAGAGGACTCGAAGCTCAAACACGGCGTCTTCACCTGGTATCTGCTCCAGGCCCTCGCCGGTGAGGCCGACGTCGACGGAGACGGCGCTGTAGAGGTCCTCGAGGCCTACAACTGGGTCGGCTACCGGACCGCCGAGCACACCGGGCGCGCCCAGATTCCGCGAATCGAGGAGACTCGAATCGGCTGGAATGACCTGCCTCTCACCCATCCGGGCGAGGGTGCGTCTGACGCAAAGTACGCGATCATCCCTTGGTACAAGCAGATTCTGCCCACGGCGCAGATGTTCATCGACGGCGCGACCCGCGGACCCGGTTCACTCGAGCCCGGCTCCCATCTGGTGGAGGTGCGCGAGGGCGACGAGCTGGTGTTGAAGCGCAAGATCTCGGTGCAGAGTGGCGACGTTCTCCAGTGGGAGCGCATGATCGAGGACACCAGCGCGAGCCTGCTCCTCGGTGTTGGCGGTGGGTTCAGCACCGATTCTCGCGTCGCCAGCGCATCGGGGCAGGTGGTCGGCTGGTGGCAGCCGCGAAGCCCGGTTTCCCACCGTTGGGCCTTCGGCGGTTCCGTCTCCGGAGGCGCCGCGCCGCTGTTGTCCGTGCGCTCGACCGCGCGGGCGGCGTTTCTGTGGCAGCCCGTCAGCGGCCTGGCTGTCGGGCCGATGCTGGGCGTGGGCGCCGTCAGCCGTCTGGATCCAGAAGAGGGGTGGATGGGATCGCCCCTCGCTGCGCCCGGCCTGCACCTCGAATCCCGGCGGGATTCGGTGTTTTTTGCCGTCGATGGCGAGGCGCTGGTGTTCTTCCCGTTCACGGACCAGGCCTCGGTGGGCCCGAGTGTGCAGGGTTCGGTCGGGGTCGTCTTCTAGCGTGCGGGCCGGATAGACTCCGACATGCGCTCCCTCGTCCCGCTCCTGTTCCTGATCGGTTGTGTGCCGTGGTCGGACGATGCCGATCGAGATGGCGTGACCGAGGCCGCGGGCGACTGCAATGACGACGACGCGGCGATTCATCCCGGCGCCAAAGACCGGGGCGGAGATGGCGTCGACGACAACTGCGACGGCGTAGATGGGACCGACGGTGACGGCGACGGCCACGCTTCAGAGCGCACTGGAGGACGCGACTGCGACGACGCCGATGACGATGTTCATCCCACCGCGAACGAGATCTGCGATGGGATCGACAACGACTGTGACGGCGACGAGGATGAGGAGGCCATCGACGCGACTGAGTGGTTTGTCGACGGCGACGGTGATGGCTTTGGTGGCGGTGAAGCCGAGCTGTCCTGCACTCAACCTGTGAAGAAGATCGCCGACGGCTCCGACTGCGACGACGCCGCGGCGAGGATTTTCCCAGGCGCACTGGAGCAGTGCGGGCGGGACTTCGACTGCGATGACGTAATCACCCCGTGCGAACACCTGGAGGGTGACCTCGGTCCCGGCGATGCGGACTGGATCTTCGTCGGTACATCGGTCGGTGACTTTGCCGGCCAATCCGTGGCGGCCATCGGTGACTTCAACGGTGATGGCTACGATGATCTAGCGATCGGCGCCTCGAAAGAGGACTCTGGAGGGGAGGTTTACGTGATTCACGGACCCCTCGGTGGCGGTGTCGGCCGTGACTATGCCCTCGCCGATGCCGATGCCGTGTACGAGGCGGACGAGGTCGGTGCCCAATCCGGCATCAGCGTTGCCGGCATTGGAAATGTCGATGACGAGCTGGGTCACGATCTCCTCATCGGTGCGAACTTTGCCGGAGCTTCGGGGGCGGCGTACGTCGTGTTCGGCTCGGACGAGGCCGGCGGCGATCTCACTCAGGCCGACGCCGAGCTCATCGGCGAGTCAGACGGCGACGAGGCGGGGTGGAAGGTGGCCGGCGCTGGAGATGTCGACGGCGATGGCACGCCCGACCTGCTCATCGCCGCACGCAACTACGGACCCAACAACGAGGGGGCCGTCTACATGGTCTCCGGCGCCGATGTGCAGACCATGAGCCTGTCTGAAGCCACGTTGAAGTACGAGGGTGTGGTCTCCCAGGGGCAGGCGGGGTTCGACATCGCTGGAAATGCGGATTTCGACGGAGATGGCCTTGCCGACATGCTCATCGGAGAGCGGTCGCCGGGGATCGGTCACGCCTACCTGGATCTGGGAAGGGCCACGGGCATGGCCCAGGCGGAGAAGAACCTCGACAACATCGACGTGCCCATCGTCCTCGCCGGCGAGATGGCGGGCGACGAGGCGGGCTCGTCCGTGGCCTTCGTCGGGGACATCGATGGAGATGGAAGGCCCGATGCAGCCATTGGAGCCACCCGTGGACGCCTGATGGGTGACGAGGTCGGCTTGGTGTATCTCGTGCTGGCCGATCCTCTGGGACCCCTCGCGCAGGGGGGCGGCGACCTGAGCGGCGCGCCGGCCATCCTCGCAGGCACGGCAGACGGAGACCGCGTGGGCAACGCCATCTCTGGAGCTGGGGATGTCAATGGAGATGGCTTTGACGACTTCCTCGTGACCTGTTTGCTCTGTGGCGTGGGCGGCGAGGTCTTCCTCGTCGAGGGTCCATTGGTCGGCCAGCTGGACCTGGCGCAGACGGCGGCCATGCGCTTTTCCGGTACGACAGCGGGAGACGTGATGGGTGCGGGCCTGGCAAGCGCGGACTGGAACGCCGATGGATACGGCGACCTGCTCATCGGCGCCCCCGAAGGCGACCGGATGCAGCAGGGAACCGGACATGCCTACGTCTTGTTTGGCGGAGAGCCGTGAAATCCCGCCGTTATTGAAGAACTAGAGCGGAAGTTCCTCGCTGGTGATCTCGGGCTTCGCCTCTTCTATTGCGGCCGCTTCTGCGGCGGCGCGGCGTGCCAGTTCGTCGCGGAAGTTCAGTTCGCGCTTGAGCTCGTCCCGCTCCCTCTCGACCCCGCGCAGAACGCCCTTGGTATTGATCAGGGCCATGCCCAGATCGTCGCGTTCGACCTTTAATGTCATGACTTCGGTCTCGGAGTCGTCCAGTTCGTCCTCTAGGGTCTCGACGCTCTCCTTCTCCTGTTCGAGTCGCTCTGAGGTCACCGCGAGATCGGCTTCGCGCTGGATCCGAGTGAGGGTCTCTTCGTCGAGCTCCGACTCGGCGGTCTCTCGGGCAAGGATGGCTTCGTCCCGCTCGGTCTCCGCATGCTTTCGAAGCTCGATTTCGGTGCGGGCGCGTCGCTCTGCCTTGTCCTCACTGCGTTCCGCAACCTTCTTGGCTGCTGCAGCAGCGGCGCTCTCGGCCTTGGCTTCCGCCGCGGCCGCCGCGGATTCGTCACGCTCGGCTTCGGCCTCGGCGCGCACGTCTTCTGCGGCCAGCGCCTGTGCTTCCGCGGCATCTCGCCGCTCTTGAGCGGCCATCATGTCCGATTGCGCGCGTTGTCCCACAATCAGAAAACCGACAATGGCGACCAGGAAGACGAAGACCATGGACGCCATGATTACGCCGGATGTGACCATGCCCTTGTGGCGTCGCATGAGGAGTCCCGCCGCGAGGAGCGGACGCCCCTTGTCCTGGGAGGTCGGGCGGTCCTCCAGCCACAATTTCAAGTCGGCCGCCATGTCGGCCGCGGTCGCATAACGCGCTTTCGGAGAACGCTTCATCGCCTTGTTGACGATGCGGACCAAACGCACAGAGGCCCTCGGAGCGGCCTTGGAGAGCTCCTTGGGTGGGTGGTGGCGCACCTGGGCCACGATGTCCAGCGCCGGGATCTCGGAGTGGTTCTGGGACGGCAGGTAGGGGGCGTGGCCAGCTATCAGACAGTACAGCGTTGCGCCGAGCGCGTAGACATCCGTCGTTCGGGTCGGTGGGTGCCCAAAAGCCTGCTCGGGAGGCATGAAGGGTGGGGTTCCGACGAGCATGCCCTCCTGGTTTTCGAGCATCAGCGTGACCGTGCCCCTCGGATCGGCGTCTGCGGTGGGGGCGGGGTACAGCTGCGGTGTCGAGAGCCCGAAATCTGCAACCAACGCGCGCCGACTCACCGGAGTGAGCAGGATGTTGGCCGGTTTGATGTCCCGATGAAGCACGCCCACCCGGTGGGCTGCTTCCGTTCCCAGGGCTGCCTCCATCACCAGGCGGGCGGCTTCTCGCGTTGACTTGGGTTTGTGGTGGGCGAGGGTGAATCCCACCACCAGCTCTTCGGCGCCGTCTTCTCGGGGCCGGTGCTCCGCGCACAGCCCCATCTCGATGTAGTGAGGGCCGTTGGCGATCTGTCCGGCCGACTTGATGCGCACCACGTGGTCGCTGATGATCCCCGACGCCGCTCTGGCCTCGTTCATGACGGTGTCCAGCGCGTTCGGACGGCGACTGAACTCGGGGTGGATCAACTTGAGCGCGGTCCAGGCTTCGAGGTGTGTGTCGAAGGCCTTCCAGACGCTAGCCGACGCGCCAGTTCCCAGGCACTCAGCCAGGTGATACCTGCCGATCTGCTCTCCGGGCCGAAGGGGAACGGGCTCCTCGCGTCGGATCTCCGCCTCGGCGTTCAGGAGCGCGCGGACCTCTGCGGCAATGCTCGGGTGTCCGGCGCAGCGGGCGTCGATAGCGTCCTCGCGTCGGTCATCGGGCAGAGCGAGCACTTCGTCGAAGACGTCGTCGACGTAGATGTCGGGTGGGCGATTCGTCGTCATCTCTGACTCTTCACGGCTTCTCCAGCCGCGCCGTCAGCCAGGCCTTCACGAAGCGAACGTCGTTGCCCACCGAGGACTTGGGCATGTCGAGCGCCGTCGCGATTTCCGACTCCGAGAGGCCGCCGTACAGTGCGTAGCGAGCGACCAGCGCCTTGCGTTCTCCATTGCGAACACGACCGCCACCGGCACCGAGCTCGTCCAACAACATGTCCACTTCGAGGAAGGTGTCGGGGTTGGAGTGCGACATCAAGGGGGCATCTTCGAAGGAGATGCGGATCTTGGCATCGGGCCGTTTTGCGGCGCGCCGGCGCCTCGCGTGGTCGATGAGCTCTCGGCGCATATTGGTGATGGCGAGCGCGATGATCTGGTTCGGGTCGGCGAGTGTGGTGTCCCTGAGATCGCCGTCCAGAAGCCTTGCGTACGCTTGATTGACGAGCTCGCACGACTCCAAAGTATGGTCGTAAGGCTCTCTTCGGAGGAGTCTGCGCGCAACGCGACGCAGCTCGGCGTAGACGGCTTCGAGCTCGGCGGCTGATGACGGAGTTGGGGCGGGACGAGGCATGGGCTGCCTCATTAGCGCAGAATGGTGCGTCATTGACCAAAGGGATTTTGCATTTTTTGTCGTCGATCTTTTTTGGGTTGGATCGGCTGATCTTCTCGCTGACTCCAAGTGAACGGACCCGGCGTCACACTTCAGGGTCATTCCCCAGGAGTCCTCAATGTTCCGCCACCCCCTCACAGTCTGCGTTGCCCTCACCTTGGTAGCCGCTACCTGCAAACCACGGGTCGATACCCCCTCTCCCGTGGTTGCAGGCGGCAGTGACCAGGTTGCTGTGGCGCCGGTGTCCGATTCGAAAGAAGCCGATGCGGTGAAGAAGCTCATCGCAAACTTCGAACGCGTGCACTTCTCCGTCGATTCCTCGATGCTGGACAACTCGGCGAAGGAGGCGCTCGATGAGAACGCCAAGATCCTCCAGAAGAACATTGGGATCCGCGTCGAGGTTCAGGGCCACGCTGACGACCGCGGCACCGTGGACTACAACCTCGCCCTCGGGCAGCGTCGAGCCGACTCGGTGGCCCGTCGACTCTCTCAGATGGGCGTGACGCCGACCCGCGTAGCGACGGTCTCTTTCGGTGAAGAGCGCCCGCGAGTTTCCGGGCTGAGCGAGACCGCCTGGTCTGCCAATCGCCGCGCCGAGTTCCGCGTGATCACCGGCTCCGGCGTCAACGGGACCGTGGATTAGTCCTTCGGCGGGGGCTCGACGATGCGGATGTGCAGGTCGTCGAGCTGATCGGGCCGCACACCACTGGGCGCGCCCATCATCAGGTCCTGTGCCTGCTGGTTGAGCGGGAAGGTGATGACCTCGCGGATGTCCTTCTGATCGGCGAGCAGCATGACGATGCGGTCGACGCCCGGGGCGAGCCCGCCATGGGGCGGAGCGCCGTAGCGGAAGGCGTTGATCATGCCCTGGAACTCGGTCTCGACCATCTCCTGGGTGTATCCGACGATGCTGAAAGCCTTGATCATCAGCTCGGGGAGATGATTCCGGATGGCTCCCGACGAGAGCTCGATGCCGTTGCAGACGATGTCGTACTGGTAGGCGAGGATGTCGAGGGGGGCCATCGTCTCCAACGCCTCCATCTCGCCCTGAGGCATCGAGAAGGGGTTGTGGCTGAAGTCGATCTTCTCGTTGTCCTCGTCCCACTCGTACATCGGGTAGTCGACGATCCAGCAGAGCTTGAAGACGTCCTTCTCGAGGAGGTCGAGGGCTTCGCCGAGGTGATTGCGGACGCCGCCGGCGATCTTGGCCGCCTTGCCGGGTTGGTCGCAGATGAAGCCCATGCCGTCGCCGGGCTGCAGTCCGATGGCGGCGATGCGGTCTTCGTCAATGAACTTTTTGATGGAGCCCTTGATGTTGCCGTCGTCACCGAGGGCAACCCACGCCATTCCGCCCGCGCCGAGCTTCCGTGCCTGGGCCTCGAGCTTCTTGTACCAGCCGCCCGACTGGGAGGCGCCTCCCGGTACCGGGATCGCACGCACGACCGCGCCTTTCTCGATGGCAGACTCGAAGAAACCGAGGCCGGAACCAATGAAGGCTTGGGTTGCGTCCGAGATCTCGATGGGATTGCGCAGATCGGGCTTGTCGGAGCCGTACTTGAGCATCGACTCTTTGTAGGGGATGCGCGGGAAGGGGACCTGGGTGACGGAGCGGCCTTTCCCGAACTCCTCGAAGACGCCGGTGAGAACGGGCTCGATGGCGGCGAAGACATCGTCCTGCTCCACGAAGCTCATCTCCATGTCGAGTTGGTAGAACTCACCCGGGGAGCGGTCTGCACGGGCGTCCTCGTCCCGGAAACACGGCGCGATCTGGAAGTAGCGCTCGAAGCCGGCGGTCATCAACAGCTGCTTGAACATCTGCGGCGCCTGGGGGAGCGCGTAGAATTGTCCGGGGTAACGCCGCGAAGGAACGAGGTAATCGCGCGCCCCTTCGGGTGAGCTGGCCGTGAGGATCGGCGTCTGGATCTCGAGAAAGCCCTGGTCGGTCATGCGCCGACGGATGCTGGCGACGACGTCGCAGCGAAGCTGAATGTTGCGCTGCATGACGTCGCGGCGCAGGTCGAGGAAGCGGTATTTGAGGCGGTTGGCCTCGGACGTCGCCGGGTCGTCACCCATCTGGAAGGGCAGCGGCAGCGAGTGGTTCTGGACCTGGATGTCGCTGACCTGGATCTCGATGAGCCCGGTCGGCATCTTTGGATTGGGCTGTTCGCGCTTGACGACGGTCCCCACGACCGTCATCGAACTCTGCGCCTTGATCTTGCCCGCGACTTCGGCGAGCGGATCGGTGGAGTCGATCGCGCACTGAGTGATTCCCGTCCGGTCTTTGATCAGGAGAAAAGAGACATTTGGCAGCACTCTCGTGCGCCACATCCATCCGGAGAGGCGGACTTCGCTGCCGATATCGGCGTCGCGAAGCTCTCCACACATGTGTGTGCGATACCGGTTCTCAGCCACGATTCCTCCGCCAGAAAGGGCTGCGGAGCGTATCCGTCGGTGCGCGCGCCGTCGACAGATGATCGCCGTCCCCGCGGTCTATAGTCGCGCCCATGCCGGTCGACCTGCCCGCGTTGACGCTCGAGGGATTCTGGGCGCCCCTGTGTGTTGCCTTCATCGCGGTCCTGCTCGCGCTGTTTGCTTGCTGCCTTTACGAGGTTGGCCGTCGCGATCCGGAGCTGGAGATGCCTCGGAGGATCCTGTTGGGTTCGGCGGCCGCAACGACCGCATTGGCGTGGTTGGTGGACCCGACAGTCATCCCTATCGAATGGATAACGGCGCTTCAGGAGAGTGGAACCCATGGCCACGTGCGTCAGCTCGAGGGCACGTATGGCCATGCCGGCGTTCTGTACTGGGCGTTCCTCCATGTCTTTGCCGGCGACATGTACCTGCCCCGACTGCGTCCAGTAGTCGCGATGAACGTCTGGTTGGCTGTGCAGAGCACCTTGTTGTTCTGTGGGGTCACCCTGCACATCTTCCGGAAGTGGGCTCCCGCTCTCGGCATGACGGCTGTGTACGCGGCCAGCCGCCTGACCGTGAACGCGGCGCTCGCCGAGACCGCCGGCATGTTCGTGAGCACGCTCTTTCTGATCGGCGTTGTCGGGGTCTACGTTGCGGTGGGTGAGCGGCGGCGGCACTGGGGACTCGCATTGGTGGCTTGGACCGTCCTGATCGCCAGCCTCGTGCGCCCCGAGACCGCCGGCTATGGTCTGGTCGCTCTGGCGTTCATTACGCCGGACCCCAGTGGACTTCGGGCGCGGCTCTTGCGTTGGGTGTCCTCGTTGTCGGTCCAAATGCGATCCGCAACGGCGACCTCGCTGGTGATCGGGCTTTGGCTGTTCGGCGACAACGTCCCAGATGCGAGGCAAATCGGCCACATTGGCTGGCTCGTCGACGGTCTTGGCCAGGCGCCGACCTATCTGAGTCGGATTCCGTTCCGTCTCGCATTTGGCGGCATTCCAATTATATTTTCGGCCGTCGCAATCGTCGGCGTTGTCCGCTGTTCGAGGGATATGTCTCGCCACGCCGGCCTGCCGATCTCCACGGCGGTCTTGTGCTGCATCTACATGAGCTCGTCCCACGGCGACGCCTACGAGATGATCCGCAAAGGCTCCATGATCGCCCCGCCCATCTTGTTGTTGTGCTGCTTCGGATGGCTCGAGGCCCGAGACCTTCCCCGCAAGGCAGTTGTGATTGGCCTCGGCGCACTGTGCATCGCCTCGGTCGTGACCTTTCCCTTCTCAGACCGCTATCTCCTCGACCGAAATCAACAGCGCGAGGTTCGCGCTCTGGTTCACATCGCGCACGAACATCCCGATTGCGTGGTCGCTGTGCCGATGATCAGCGGATGGGGACCCCATCGGGGCGGCTGGCAGATGGGCTTCATCGTCGATGGATTGCCCTTCTTCGTGGATCAATCGTCGCCTGAGACCTGGGAGACCGACGGCGCCCAATACCTCGCGGATGCCGACTGTGTCTTGGTCTACAGAGGATTGGACTGCAACACCGCGGGCCATTGTGAACGTTGGACAACCGCTGCACCCGTGGTGTGGGAGCGCACATGGGAGAGCGCGCCGTACACGACTCACATGGGAGACCAGGGCGCCGAGATTCGGCTGTCTGCCGTAAGGCTCTATCCGGCGAGGACGGATCCGCAGTAGCGACAATCCGCCGAGCTGTCTTCGTTGAAGAAGATCTCGTCCTTCTTCGCGGGTGCGCCGCAGGTGGCGCAAGACCTGGGCAAGGCGCGGCGCATCGCGCGGTTCACCGGAGGCGGGTCGCCTTGCTTGGGCAGCTTGTTGAAGCCGAGTCGCTCCTTGAGCGTGGCCTCGATTTGATCGGCCTCGGCCTCCATGTCGTTGTTGCGCAGGTAGGTCGTCAGGCGCCCGAACTTGTGGGCGAACTTGGTGCGGTTCTGGGCGGCGGCGGCGTAGCCGATGGCCTGCTCGATCTGGGTGAGCGCCTTGTCTTTCTTGCCGGCCTTGAAGCAGCACTTACCGGCCTGGTACGCCAGATGTGTGGCCATTCCATGCTCTCCGCGCGTCTCCGCTTTGGCGGCGAGGTCGGCGAAGATCGCGGCGGCCTTGCCGAACTCACCGGCCTTCTTGTGCTGGTGGGCGGCTTTGAGGGCGTCGCCGCCCTGGCTACCGATATGGGCGCGACGGCGGCCCCCTCGACGTGCCGGTCCGGACCGGGCGGTCATCTTTCTGCTGCGCTCTCGTCGTCCCACCATTCACCTCGACCTGTTGTGTGGGGATATCACAGGGACCCTCGGGTGGCCTGTCGGTACAGCTGTCCGAGGTTGACCGGATTCAGCGGAATCGGATTGGTGGCGGCCGTCGGGTCGGCGGCAGCCATGGGAGCAAGTCGATCGATCTGGTCTTCACGGACGCCGAGCGCTCCTAGATCATTCGGGATCCCGAGGTCTTCCCGCAGCGATAGCACCCACGACAAAACACTGTCGAAGCTGGGGTTCGGGAGATTCATGGCACGCGCGAGGTCGGTCATACCCTCCTGAATCGCCGGTCGATTGAAGACCAGCACATAGGGCATGACGACGGCATTGGTCAGTCCATGATGGGCGCCGATGACAGCGCCGACTGGATGGCTGAGGGCGTGCATGGCCCCGAGCCCGCGCTGGAATGCCGTGGCGCCCATCGTCGAGGCCACCATCATCTCGGACCGGGCGTCGATGTCGGTCCCATCGGCGACCGCGCGACGCAGTGAATTAGCGATCAGGCGGATGCCCTCGACTGCGATGCCGGCGGCCATGGGGTGAAAGCCCGGTGCGCACAGCGCTTCGAGGTTGTGGGAGAGCGCGTCCATGCCAACCGCCGCCGTGATGTGCGCGGGCAGGCCGACGGTGAGGCCCGGATCGGCGACGACGCGACCGGGCAGCATTCCAGGGTGAAAGATGATCTTCTTGGTGTGGGTCTCGGTGTCGACAATCACCGAGCACCGACCGACCTCGGAGCCAGTACCCGACGTCGTCGGAACCGCGACCACCGGGGCCATTGCATCGGTGTCTACGCGGGTCCAATAGTCGCCGATGTCCTCGAAATCCCAGAGAGGACGGGTCTGATGGGCCATGAGGCCGACGGCCTTGCCGACGTCGAGTGCCGACCCGCCGCCAAAGGCGATCACGCCATCGCAGCCCTCGGAACGGAAGACGCTCAGGCCAGCGGTGACATCGGCACCCGTTGGGTTTGCCGTGACCGCGGAGAAGAGAGCGGTGGGAAGATCCGCCGCATCGTTGATCTGAAGCGCCTCGGAGACGATGGGCAACGCGGCCAAACCGGGATCGGTCACCAAGAGTGGGCGTTTCATTCCCAGCTCGCGACAGGCGTCGGGAAGTTCGGCGATCCGGCCGGCGCCGAAACGGATGGGCGTTGGGTAGTTCCAATTTCCGATCATCAAATCCTCCGGAGGTGGAAGCTCTTGGGCCTGGTCAGGTGCTCGTATCCGACGGACGAAAGGGTGCATCCACGTCCGGAGTTCTTGACGCCGACCCAGGCCAGCTCCGGGTCGAGGTAGTCGCAGCGGTTCATGAATACGGTGCCCGTCTGAAGGCGATCTCCCAGGAGGAGAGCCCTCTCCTCGTCGCGGGTCCAGATGGACGCGGTGAGACCGTAGTGACTGGCGTTCATCCTGCGGATCGCCTCGTCATCCCCGGACACGGACGCGATACCGACGACGGGGCCGAAGGTCTCCTCCCGCATCAACTCCATGTCTTCGGTCACATCGACGAGCACCTGCGGCGCGACGTAGGCGGATCCCGGCACGGCCATGGGAAATGCGTCGGGATCGACGAGAGTCCGGGCCCCAGAGTCCACTGCGGCGGCGACCACACGACGGATCCCGTCTGCCGCGGAGGGTCGAACCACAGGGCCGAGTGTTGTGTCCGGATCGGTGGGGTCGCCGAGCACATAGTCTCTGGTGATTTCCGCGAAACGCTGGATGAAGGCGTCGAAGAGATCGGCGTGAACGTAGATCCGTTCGACGCCGCAACAGCTCTGGCCGCTGTTGAACATCGCCCCGTCGACCAGGTTCTCTACGGCGTGATCGAGGTCGGCGTCGGCCCGGACGTAGGCTGGATCGTTGCCTCCCAGCTCGAGCCCCACCGCCTTGAAGTGTCCGGCTGCGGCCCGATGTACGGCTCTGCCCCCGGCCACGGAGCCGGTAAACGCGACGAAATCCACCCGCGAATCGGCGATTGCGACCGCAGCCAGGGCGTGGTCCATGTGCAGGAACTGAAAGACGCCTGGGGGCAGGCCGGCCTCCTCGAAGGCGGCAGCGAGGCGTTCCGGGCAGCTGGGCGTCTGATCGGAGTGTTTCAGGAGGACGGCATTACCCGCCATCAATGCGGGAATCACCGCATTCGCGGCAATCAGGTAGGGGTAATTCCAGGCGCACAGGGCGAGCACCACACCCAGTGGCTCCCGGCGGATGAAACGCGTAAATCCCTCGACATCGCCTACCCGAACATCGGCCAGGGCGGCTGGCGCGAGGCCGATCATGGCGGCGGCGCGCTGCGCGAAACCCTGCACCTCGCCCGACGTGTAGCGAATCGGACGCCCCATCTCGCGTGTGATCTCGGCGGCGATGACATGGGTCTTCGAGACCAGGTTCGCTGTCGCGGCCTTGAGGATCTCCGCGCGGCGGCTCGGCGGCGTCCGGCGCCAGATTTGTTGGGCGGACACGGCCTTATCCAAGGCCTTTTCTAGGTTTTCACGCGATGCCAGCTGCCGGATGAGCGGGGACCCATCCACGGGCGAGAACGTCTCTTGAGTCAACGGTCACCTCGGTCGCCGTGGCCGGCTGAGCTAACCGTTGGCGGCCGGGCGTGCGTGTCGAGGCCCTCATGGTAAATAATGTGGACGGAATGGCGTGCCCGCGCGGCGGTTTGTTTGCCCACGCTGGTTTGGTTTTTTTGGAGGTCTGATGTCTGCAGCGTCTCGCTCACTGATGGGCGGACTCCTGTGTCTCTTGGGATTGGCGACATTTGCGCCAGCCAACGCGGGCCCGGTGCGATTTGATGGCGACGGCCACGTGTACCACCCCGTTTTCTCTGCCGATGGCAAGTTCGTGGCCTACGAGGTCAATCGCCTCACCCAGCAGGTCGACCTGTTCATCTCGGGTGTGAACGGCAATATCGCCAAGGATGGCGTGCACGTCACCCTCCCGGGTGGAGGTGCGTTCTCCGACGGAGACGTCGTCGCGGCGAACCCGGTCTGGCACCCTGCTGGACTCATCGTGTTCGAGGGCTCCAACCAGGGCGGTCAATATCGGCTGTACTACCACCAGCCTGGGTCTGGCACCGCGGCCGAGATGATCACGACCGCCGAGGTCGCCGGTCACATCACCTTCCCTGCCGTTGCTGCTGACGGCTCCAAGATGGCGTTGGTCGCGAAGAAAACCGGAAACGGTGACGTGTATACACGCGATACGAACTCGGGTGCGCTCACGCAGGAGACGGACACAAAGGGCACTGAGTCCTTCCCGCTCTTCTCCCCGGACAGCAAAGAAATCCTGTTCACGCGCAAACATGCCGATACCGAGGACATCTTCGTCAAACGCTTCTCCGACGGCATGGAGAAGATGGTCACTGGCGGTCCCGGAGACCAGACGCGCCCCGCCTACGCGATGGATGGAGGACGCATCCTCTACTTCGACGGCTCACGCGGCGAGAGCCAGTGGGACTTGATGTCCATCGACAACAACGGCGGCGACGGCAAACGCATTGGCAAGGGCGTGCGCCTGCCCCATCGCGCGCGTCCAGCGATCTCCAAGGACGGAAACTGGGTCGCCTACACCTCCGACGATCCGCAGAAAGGCAGCAAGATCAGTGTCTCGATGGTCGACGGCTCCAAGACCGTGTCGATCTTCACCGATCATACGGCCTGTGGAGAGCCGGCATTGTCCGAGAACAACGGCCGCGTGATCCTCGCGTACACGTCGCTGCCCAACAGCGGTGCCGAGTGGCGCTTCCTGACCATCCTCGACATCACGGACAAACTGGCCGAATAGCCATCGCATCGCCGGTTGGCGCGCTTGCGCGTCACGTAACTGATGTTTCGAGGCGGACTATCGACCGGAGGGAGATCGTCTGGCTCGATTATCCTAGATGTCGGCGGACCCGGTCCGCGAGCGAACGACCAGCAGCCCCAGACAAATGGCGGCGGCGAGGCTCGATCCGAGGAGTGTGGCGAACACCGTCCCGACCCCGCCGTCCTTGAGCATGGCGCCGAGGGCGAACTCCTGCACGACGGCTCCGACGGACCCCATGCCGTTGATGATTCCCGCCGCGAGGACGGCCTTCTGGGGGGATCCCACGTCGATGGCTCCGGCCCCGGACATGAGCGCATCCGGGCCGTAGAGGGTGAACCCGATCAGCGCCAGACTGACACCAAACAAGATGAGGCTCGTGGGGCCGAGCACGTACAGGACGCCGCAGGAGGCCGCCATGCCGCAGATGAACAGGAAGGCGATCTGTGATCGACGGCCTCCAAAGTACTTGTCCGAGAGCCAGCCGCAGACGATCACTCCGGCGATCCCGGCGAGGTCGAAGGCGGTGGACAGGTATCCGGCGTCGTCGAAGTCGAGTCCGTAGTTGCGGTTCAAGAGGTATGGCGCCCAGCTCCACAGGGCGTATCGAATGAACTTCACGAAGAAGTAGAAGACGCCGACGATGAGCACATTGGTCACGACGACGCGAGACCATCCGGCGTCTGCGTGCTCGCCCTCCACATGATCGGACGACACGATCGGGTCCAGGCCGACGTCCTCGGGCCTGTTTCGCTGGTTGAGGAGGAAGTAGGCCCAGACCCCGATGAGGACGAACGACCCGGAGATGAACGCCCACTCGACGCCCCAGGCGGCGAGTACAGCTGACGCCAACAGGTTTGCGAGCACCCCGCCAACTTGGAAGTTGGTCGCCCACCACCCCATGACCGTCCCGCGCTCCTGGCGGTGGAACCAACGTGCCATGGTGCCCACATTGTTCGACCATCCGGTGGCCTGAGCGAGACCATTCACGACCATGAAGGCCGCGAAGGTCCGCGCGTCGGTCGTAAAGCCAAATGCCGCATTGGCCCCTATGGTCACGGCCATGCCGATGAGGAGGAGCAGCCTCGGACCATAGCGATTGCCGGCCCAGCCGCTGATGAACTGGCCTACCGTGTACGCGAGCAGGTAGGCGGTTCCGATCCATCCCAGCGTTGCCGCGTCCCAACCCATGGTGTCTTCCAGGCTGGCCTTCGCGATGTAGAACGGCTTTCGGCAGAAGTAGAAGCCGGCGTAGGAAGCCCATGTTGCGGTAAAGACTCGGACCCGCCAGGTCTTTGCATCAGTCTCCAAAGACGGCCTCCCACCCAGCGGCTTCGCGCATCGGGCCCAGTTGGGGGTCGAGGAGAAGGCGGTCGACGCCGATCTCGCGCGATCTCGCGAAGGAGAGGGCGGACTCGGCGTGCTCTATGGCCAGGCCTTCATCGCGGCTCGACAGCGCGATAGAGGCGAGAAGCCGGTGACAATTGAAGAGCAGCTCCGCCATGCTTCGGTCGTCGCTTCCCGGGCGCGGACTGTCGGCGACGATGGCGAGCAGATCGTCCGCGGCACCGCGTGCCTGGCCAGCTCGCCAGCGGGCGCGTCCCCGGAAATAGAGGAGCTCGTGGCGGACGGATGCCTCGACCTGGGAACGCGGTGCCAGCGCGCGCAACCCGTCGAGGTCGGCGAGCAGGGAGCGCTGCACGGCCTCGTCGTGATCGTGCATATTGGCGGCGGTGAGCCAGGCACTGGCGTAGGCCTGGAAGTAATCTCTTCCCAATGCAGCTTGCGCAATGGGAACGAAGGTTTCACGGCGACTTCTCAATGCCCGAACGAGCGCCTCGGGGTCGGATTCGAGCAGTTCTTTGCGCGAGGTGGTGACGTCGGTGCTCATGGCGGTAGCGATCGGATTGTCGGAGGCCACGGTGGCGCTGGTGGCCAACACAGCTCCGCGAATCTCGATGTTGGAGATCGCGATTTGGGCCAACATGGCTGCGTTTGTCGCCTCATCTCCAGAGGATTCGATCGCCAACTCCCACCTTCCCGGTGGCTGCTCGACCTTCACGGACGTTGACGACGAATGCAGATTTCCCCCCTCACTGCCTGTGATTCGGCAAGACATGGCATCCTGCGCGTACGAGCTTCGGAGCTCGCCGTGGAGCTTTATCGGATCTGCGGCCCCCGGCACGGATGTGCGCTGGCCACCAATTCGCGACTGCCCCGTGGGCATGCATCCGATCTGCCTTTCGAGGAGACCGCCGCCGCCCCAACCCGCCACGCCAATGCCCATGGCCGAGCCCGCGGGGCCGTCGATCGGTCGCAGAACGATCCGCACGCCGGCTGCCCACTCGAGCCTGGCCAGTTCGAAGTCGACACTCAGTGCCATCGGCCCCACACGCTCAAGCGGCAGGCGGGCCAGGGTTCCGTGGCCGGTGACGGCGTCGACGACCAGCGTTCCAGCGATGGCGTCCCGACGCACGGCCACGGGGTCCACGACCCACGCGTCCGAGAGGGGCCGGTCGAAGGCGAGTGTTGTGACGATGGTTGCGGCCTCGGCGCGGTCCGCGGGCCAGAGTTCTTCGACCGAGGCCGCAATATCGGGGTTGCTGTCGCTGCGGATTCGATCCGCCAGATCTCTGGAAGCCTCGAAACGATTCTCGGCAAAGAGAAGCTTCGCCCCCGCTAGTGTGGCCTTCGCGGAGACGATTGGGTGAGCGCCGGCCTCCTCGTAGGCACGAAGAGCAGCGTCGGGGTCGTTGGTCTCCTCCCGCAGGGAGCCGGCGCGAAACCAAGCCTGACCGGCGAGATCCGTGCCGGCGACCAGGTTTCCGAGATCCTCGAAAGCAGCTGCGGCCTGTCGATTCAGGCCCATCTCGACCAGGCGCTCGGCCCGTTCCCACGTGCCCAACTCGGCCGGCGGCACGTCGGGAGCTGGCTGTGCCGAGCCGACGTAGGTCGCCTGGGCTTCGGGGAAGGTATCGCCACGGCCGAGTAGCCATATCTCGCCGAATTCCCTGGATTTCCGTGTATCGGCGACCAGCAGCTGGGATCCGACCGCCGCCAACGTCCTCAATCCTCCGATGGCCAGCGTGTCGAAATTCCCGTCTTGGTTCTGGCGATAGAGTAGGATATAGGTTGCGTCTGGCCCATTTCCAGTGACCGCGATGTCCTCGAGGCCGTCGCCATCCAGATCTGCCACCACCGGCCGGTTGAGCCTCATTGAGGTCCCCATCGGGGCCGGCGCCGGAAGAAACTGCCGTTCGACCAGGCCATCGTCAGACCATGCGAAGAGGTAGAGGCCCGCCGGTCGGCCATAGGGAGCGTCGGTCGGAAACGCCTGAATGCTGGGATAGACATCGGATTTTGCGGCCAGCAAGAGGGTCTCGTCGCCGACGGTCATGGGCCTGAGGTCGCCTACGTAGCCGAGCTTGGTCCTGGCGATGCGCTTGAGTCCGTCCCCGTCGTGAGTGAGGACGCGCAGGTCCCATGCGCTCCATGGCCCCACCGCGACGACGAGCTCATCGCGACCGTCACCGGTCAAGTCCAGGCCCGTCAGAGCGCTGATGTCGGACATCGCGAGATCGGTCGGGGGATGGGCTGACGCCAGCTCACCACCCTCCAAATTGGCTTCGGCGAGGTGGCGGGTGTAGGGGCCAAAGCCCATGTACAAGTTGCGATTTCCGTCGCCGTCCGTATCGATGGCGGCCACGCATGCCAAGGCGCCGGAGTCCTCCCAGGCACCGACGGTCTCGAATCCATCCTCGGTCCAATGGTATGCGGAGACCTTCCCCTCCCTGGACCCGGCGAAGAGGCCGCTCGTGCGGTCGAGGACGTGGAGCATTCCCGGGGCGTTGTCGGCAGTGAATTCCCACCTGCGCACCTCGCTGAGATTCGCCGAATACGCGACGAGTGGTTCGCCCCACCTTTTTGGGAAGACGACGATCTCCTCGATACCGTCTCCGTCGAGATCGAGAGTGTCTGCCGACCTCGCCTCGCGCCCGAGAGGTGTGCCGCGGGCCAGCGATGCGACCATGGCTCGAAAAACAGACGAGCCCACGCCGGCGGCATCGGCGCTCTCCAGCAGCTCGAGGGCTCCGTCGAGATTCCCCAGAGCCGCCGCGGTCTCCACCCGCAGCGTCAGGACCTCGGCGGCCGCGGCGGCATCGTCGATGGAAATCAGCTCCAGGGCGGCGTTCATACGGTCCCACCACCATCGTTCCCGAAAGGCGCGGGCGATCTCGAGGAGAGTCCGATCCTGCAATGCGGCGTCTGAAGTGCTGGTGTATGCGGTGCCCAAAGCGGTCAATTCCCCTTCGGTTTTGCCCGCTTCACGGTTGCGTTCGGCCTGTCGAAGCCAGGCCTTGCCCACCGCGGCGGTCCCGATGTGGGCGTCCGCAGACGTGAACGTCAGAAAGGTCCGATCCGCCTCCTCGATGCGCCCATGCGACAGCAGGTCGTCCACGCGGGTGTTCATGGATGTGAGCCGCTCCTGGGCGACCTCCTCGCGGAGCGCGTCCGCCTCGCGTTGGGAACTCGTCTGTGCCGTCCAGATAGCGGCGGTGCCGATCACGGTCAGGGCTACGGTCGCGCAAATCGCGAGGATTGGCCCCTGATATCGCTTCCCGAACTGGAAAGCCCGATACGAGGCGGAGAGCGGCCGGGCCGCGATGGCTTCTCCATGAACGTACCGCTCCAGATCGTCGGCCAGGTCGGCGGCGGACTGGTAGCGGTACTGAGGATCGCGGGCCATTGCGCGCTGGAGGATGACCTCGACGTCCCGGGCCAGCTCCGGCACGAGGGTTCCAGCTGGTGTCGGAGGGTCGGCGAGGATGTCCAGGAGCACCTGCATTCCGGCCTCACCGCCATACGCGCGCTTTCCAGTGACCATCTCGTAGAAGACCGACCCGAGGGCGTAGACGTCCACGAGTGACCAATTGGGGTCCTTTTCGCCGCGAGCCAGCTCGGGCGCCATGTAGGTCGGCGTACCCATCACGGTTCCGGTCTGCGTCAGGCGGCTTGAGTCGGCCTCGATGACCAGTCCGAAGTCCGTGAGGTAGGCCCTTCCTCCGGCTTCGATAAGGATATTCGCGGGTTTCACGTCTCGATGCGCGAAGCCGCCCTCGTGGGCTGCAGCCAGTCCGCGGGCCATCGTCGCGGCGATTCTGCACGCCTCCCGTACGGGCAGGGCGCCGGCGCTGTCGAGTACCGCCCTGAGAGTGACACCCTCCACATAGGCCATGGCAAAGAAGAGCTGCCCTTCGAAGTTCCCGATGTCGTAGACGGGCACGATGGCTTCGTGGGACAGCTCTGCAGCGGCGCGGGCTTCGCGGAGAAATCTCTGGACCTGTGTGTGATGGGCAAAGGAGCCGGCTAAGAGGAGCTTCAACGCGACGTACCGGTCGCTATCAGCGTCGTATGCCTGGTAAACGACTCCCATGCCGCCCCGACCTAATTCCTCGACGATGTCGTATTTGCCTACGGACTCGACCATGGGCAGCGCGACTTCATCCGCGGGTTCGCCCCAGGTCTGGCCCGGTGTATAGGTAGAACCTCCCGAAAAGGCCTCGCCGCTGAACAGCCATCGAGTTGCTGCTTTCGCCGACGCCGCTGGCCCGACGGACTTCCGGCAGCGGATGCAGCGATAGTGCGCGTCCGCGAGCGGGGCCGCGAGCCGGAAGGTGACCTCACAGTGGGTACAAACCAGCGCTTCGGTCGCGCCCGACAATCAGCCTCCGCGGGAACGAATGGAAGCATACCAGTACTGGAGTCTATTTGATGCCCCGACGACCGTTGTAGGCAGTCTCGTTTCGGGTCTTGGCCCAGACGTTCTGCTTCGCCTTCTGATTTGAGCCCTCGAACTGGCGTTTCACATCCGCCTCCAGCTTATCCAGCGTCGCGATGTTGTCGGCCACCGCCGCGGAACCGACCGCATTGTTCAGAACGCTGTTTCGCGCGCGATAGTCGGAGATGACCTCCAGGGCACTGTCGCAATCTCCGGCCTGCACCTGTTGGCTCAGGGAAGCCTGCATGGTGTTGTATTCCTCATTGAGCACGGCTCGCTCCCAGTTGCCTTTGTCGAAGGAGCCCTGCCAGCCGGCCACGTCATGGGTGATCTCAAGGCCCGGAACGGCCAGGCTGGCGGATTTGCGACCCCCATCTACGTCGTACCAATCGAGATCGAAGCGGCCCGGTTCGGTGCCTTCCTCGTAGCTCTGGGGCAGATCGAGGGTCACCCAGACCCGCCGGGTCTGGCCCGCCACCAGGCCACCTATGTCGAAGGCGTTGTGATTCACGGGGTAGCCAGCGGTACTCGTCAGCGACGTCCCGTCCGCGGATCGGAACGTCACAGCGACCTGGCTCGCGACTGTTTCTCGCGCGGCGTCGAATTCGATGGCGAAAGCCGACGCGAGATCGTCTCCTCGCTTTGTCCAGTAGAAGTTCCCGGTGCCCGCGTCGGCGAGCTCGGTCATGAGTCTCTCGTCGTAGTCCAGGCCGATTCCGACGGTCGTGAGTGGGATTTCCTCGGTTGCGCTTCGGCTGGCGAGAGCGACAAGTCCGTCCTTCCGGTCGGGGAGTCCATCGGAGATGAGAATCGTCCTCATGATCCGTCCCGGCGTCCTTTCCCAGCTGCTCAAGGCCAGCGACAGACCCGCTTGCATGTGGGTCCCGCCTCGGGCGTGCACGCGATCGATGGTGCCGTTCCAGTGCGCGCGAGTGTCGTTGTTGGCGAAGTCGAGGCCGATGTCGACGGTGGCGATGTCGGAGTAGGTGATCAGCGAGAACCTGTCTTCCTCGCCGAGCAGTGAGATGAGATCCCTGGCGGCGGTCTTGGCGTCCAGGAGCTTGTCACCCGTCATAGAGCCGGAGCGGTCCAGCACGACGACGAGATCGGTGGGCGCGCGAGGCGTCGCCGTGGGGACATCGTCGCTGGAAACCACGATCTCCATGCGCACGCGACGATCGCCATTGGCGAGGATCGAGGTGTGATCCAGGGCACCGGACACCTTGATTCCGCCCTCCGTGATGGGAGCGACGGCTGCGACGGGGGCATCCCGGCTGGAATGCGTCATCGCGGCCGTGGCCTCCGCGCCGCGCAGCTGGGCGCCGATGGCCAGCGACAACACGGCAGCGGTGCAGATCAACGACAGGCCAAGCTTGATATTCGGGGACATGGAACGCTCCGTTTGATGTTCTGCAGTTGTAGAACGAAGGGCGATGGCCGCGGGCAACCGGTAGGTAAATGGAGCTGGGTCGCGCAGTTACATGGGATTTACTTGCCCTGAGTGCGCCGGTGGCCCATACCTGAGGCATGCCGGAGAAGACCCCCATCCTCGTCGTCGAGGACGAAGAAGCCATCAGTCGCGGCCTGTGCGATGTTCTGGCCTTCAAAGGCTACGCTCCCACCGCTGCGACCACAGGGAACGACGGCCTGGAGCGCGCCTTGGCAGGAGATTATCCACTCATCCTCTTGGATGTGATGCTGCCCGGCATCGATGGGTTCTCCATCTGTCGGCGGGTCCGGGCAGTGAATCCGGCCGTTGCGATTCTCATGCTCACCGCCAAGGGCTCCGAGTCGGACATCCTCGAGGGGTTTCAGGCGGGTGCCGACGACTACGTCACCAAGCCGTTCTCGGTTGCCCAGTTGCTGGCGCGAGTGGACGCGCTCCTGCGTCGAAGTCGGGCGCGCACCCGTCGCCAGTGGCGCATGGGGCCCGTCGACATCGATGCGGACAACTACCGCGTCGCCTCCGGTGAGCGCTCGGTCGACATCACCGCGCGCGATGTAGAGGTGCTGGAGTATTTCGCGGGGGCTGCGGGCCGGGTCGTCAGCCGCGAAGAGCTGCTCAAGGATGTGTGGGGATACGCCCGAGTCGACAAGGTCGAGACGCGCTGCATCGACATGCACATCGCCAAGCTGCGCAAGAAACTCGCGCAGATCGACGCGGTCTCGCTCATCGAGACGGTCCGCGGCGCTGGATATCGGTATGATCGATCGCCGTAGACGCGGGTTTATCGCCGTCATTGCGGTGATGGTCGTCGCGCTCATCGCCGGCACGTCGATCCTCGTTTGGCGCTCTCTCGTCGGCGCGTCGAATCAGGAAGTGCTGCGGCATCAGCAAGTCGCCGAGCGGGTTTTCGACGAGCTGGAGGACGAACTCACATCCCTCATTGAGCGGGAAGAGACTCGTTCCTTCCTGGAATATCGGTTCTTCTACGTCCCGCCTCAACAGCTCGAGGGCCAGGGTGCGCTCAGCCGGTCGGTGCTGTCACAGCCACCCGTAGACGACGCGGTCGTGGGGTACTTCCACATCGACCCAGACGGGGAGCGATTCACGCCGATCTACCCGCGTGCGAACGAGATCAACCTCGCGACCGACAACGGCTGGAGTGCCACCGCCGAGGTGCTCTCGGTCAAAGATGCACTGGACACCGTCCTCAACGGCTGTGAGAGCGATCTCTGGACGGAGGAGGCTCCCGCCGCGCCAGTAGCGCCGGTGCCGCTACCCCGACCAAAGCCTCGTCCGAAGCCGAAACAGCTGGCCACGACCGACATCGAACCCGCTCCAGATCTCACTCAGAACGCCTACAGTACGCAGGCCTTCAACAACTCGTCCAATCGGCGCGGGGGCCGTGCAACCCAGAAGATCCAGACCCGGTCGTCCCAGGTCAGCAACTTCGAGGCCAATGACGCCGACATCCAGGACGTCGTCATCCGCAACGCCGCAATCGAATCCGTTGCCGGTGAGACCGACGTCGTCATCTCGCCGATTCGCGGTCTGATGGCCGACAACGAGCACCTGGTGCTGCAGCGTCAGGTCCGCATTGGTGGCAACACCCACCGGCAGGGACTCGCGTTGGACGTCGATGCTCTCGGCAACCGCCTGGCTACCCAGGTCCTCTTTCAGAATGAGCTGGCGCCGTACATCGATCTGGCGTTCAACTCCGCGCCGACACCCGCTTCCTATGTCTTTGCTCACACGTTCGCCGAACCGTTCCAGGACCTCGTTGTGACGGCGTCGGTCGATACGCTGCCGGGACAGGAGAGGTGGGAGAGCCGCGCGATCTGGCTTCTCGCGGTGATGTTGGGGATCGTCACGTTGTTCGGATCGGGCGCGTTGTACCGAATGGTCGCCGCAGAGCTGATCTATGCGCAGAAGCAAACCGACTTCGTGGCGGCGGTGTCTCACGAGTTGAAGACACCCCTGACCTCGATTCGACTGTATGCCGAGATGCTTCAGGAGGGAATGGTCCCGACCGAGGACAAGCGCGTCGAGTACTACCGGACGATCACGGCCGAGTCGGATCGGCTCGGACGCCTGATCGACAACGTGTTGGAGCTGGGTCGATTGGAGCGGCGAGCGGCAGGGGGGCCATTGGTCGCAGGAGATGTGCTCACCATCGTCGACGACGTGGTCGAGATGCTTCGCCCCCATGCCGAGAGGAAGGGGTTTTCAGTGGAGGTCGAGGCGGAGCCCGATCTGCCTCCGGTGCGGGTGGATCGCGACGCGCTGACCCAGATCCTGGTGAACCTCGTGGACAACGGGATCAAGTTCGCCATGGAGTCTCCGAACAAGCGCTTGGTGATCCGGGCAATTGGTTTTGGCGACGGCGTCCAACTGTCCGTTCGCGACCACGGCCCTGGCGTGCCCGCGACGCAGCTCTCAGAGGTGTTCGAGCCGTTCTTTCGCGGCGAGAGAGAGCTGACACGCCGAACGCGCGGAACGGGCATTGGCCTGGCTTTGGTACAGGGTCTAAGCGAGCGCATGGGCGCTGAACTCTCCGCGCGCAATCATCCGGATGGGGGCTTCGAAGTCATCCTGCACCTCGCCGCAATTGGGAACTAGGATTCGTTCCTGGAGAATTTCGTGTTGGGAAATCAGTTGCGTGCAGTCGGTCGACGGCGTGGCTCAACAGCGCGCTCCGGGCAATATCGAGGAAACTAGGGAATAAAGAGGTTAATATCGAAGTTGGGGTATCCGTTACTCAATATATGGGGTATTCGATTACCCGATTAGGCATGTGTTTCCTATATGGTCGATATACGTGGGTACATGGGGATAATATTCCTATGATTCGTTTTTAGATGCCTCTGCAACGCGGTGCCTCATGAATCCGATGGGTATTTGATTTCCAATCGAACACCCTAATATGGCCGGTTCAACCGTGCGCGCATATTCGGCATGCGTTTCAATTGGCGTATCGATGTCTAAAAAGCCCCCCAGGCCCTGCAGCCTGGGGGGTTTTTTCATTGGATCCTGGCTAAGCTGCGCCGTGCTGACGGTTGCCCTCATTGCCGCGCTGCTGAGCCCGACCGCGGTTGCGGGTGGCCTCGAGGCCAAATCCAGTCGCGAGCCCCTTCCGGCGCGGCAGGTCGAGCAGCCGATCACGATTCCAAAAGGCTGGACGGATCTGGCGGCTGCCGTCTCGGTCGAGCAATCCGCCGGCGAGCCCCATTGGGTGGACCAATGGACTGTACGCCGAGGCGTGTTGCCGCGGCACGAGCTCTCGCTCTCCTGGAGCCAGATGCAGCCCGGGCTCGGATGGCGGTGGTCTCTGTTCCGCAAAGAACCTCCGTCCATGGGCCTGGCGTGGGAGGCCAGTTGGTCCGGGCCTGCAGAAATTCGTGGCGGTTTGGCCTTTCGGCGTCAAATCGGGGGCCTGCGATTGACGGCTCGCGCCGGTGGCTTGCATCGATATGAAGTCGGCGAATCCGCATCTCGAAGCTCGCTCGAGGCGCTGCTTCAGGCCGGGCTGCTCGTGTTCGTTGCGGAGCCGACTATCGATGTCGGCACGATGGAGATGCAATCCGATCTCGCGCTCCGTGGCACCGTTCAGTGGACGCGAGGCTTCGACACGTCGGTCCTGCTTGGATTCCCGCTCGCCGGCGACCCATCCGGGCGAACTCTCGGCGCCTTGATCGGGGCGCGATTCTGATGTGGTGGATCCTGTCCATACTCGTGATCGGCGTCGCCGAAGCGGGCAAGTACGGCACAGATGACAATCTGCCTGGCCTGCGTTGGTTCACGATCGAGACCGAACGCGCCGCCATTCACTACCCCGATACGCCACAGATCTCCGCCGCTCGGACCGCACGCGAAGTCGCCTCTGTCACCGACGAGATCCTCGAGCGGGTCGAGGTCGCCCAGGGAGCGCACATCAACGAGACGGTTCACATTGTCGTCCTCGACCACGACGACGCCCTCAGCGGTTTTACGATTCCCCAGTGGGATTGGGTGGTGATCTCGGCGCACCAGGGGCCAGATCTGCACCGCACCCGAGGTCGCCAGGCCTGGATTCCGGGAGTGCTGGCACACGAATTGGGCCATCTCGTCGCTCACAAGCGCGCCGGATCCCTGGCTGAGGGAGCCAACTATGGCCTTCAACTCGGACTCTTCGGAGAGCGGGGTATCGGCCTCGGGGGCGCTACGCTGAACCTCAGTCACCACGAGCCATACTGGTGGGCCGAGGGAGGTGCCGAATACCTCTCCGAGCGCGCCGGCTACAACTGGTGGTCCACAACGCGCGATGCCAACTTGCGGACGACGGTGTTGGATGGGCGACTCCTCAGCTGGAGAGAGCTCCAGAGCAATCGCGACAAAGACGCCTGGAACGACGCGGAGCGGGGCTACCAACAGGGGTATGCATTTGCCCGCTGGATCGACGAGACCCATGGCTTGGGCACATTCGCCTCCATTGCCGAGGAGGCGCGAAAGGGCCTCGGCCGATGGGATCGTGCGCTAACTCAAGCCCTTGGCGAGCCGGGTCACCAGGCCTGGGATCGCTTTGCCGAAGATCTCGACGTTCAATACCGCGAGCAGCGCGACGAGGTCGAGGCGGCCGGAGTGGTGGCCGGAGAAGAGTTGGCGACCTGGCCTGGCGCGTGGACGGCGAGGTCACTGCGAACCAGGGATGTCTTCGACCAGAAGCCCAGGAGAGAGCGCGAGGAGGCGAGGGGAGCATCGGGCACCTGGAACCTCTTCCCGCGGTATTCATCCGATGGGGCCTGGTTCGGCGAACACCGCGTCGGCTGGATTCGGGTGCGCCGGCTGCCAGAATCGAGCTGGGCGGCGTTGTCCGACGATGGCGCGGATTCTCGAGACGCGTTCGGCACGTGGATCCCGGCGCGATTTGGATACGGCTTCGACTTCGTTCCCGGCGAGCAAGCCCTGGTTCTCACCGCTCCGGTCGGCACGGATCGACCGTCATCGCCGGCTCAGAAGAGCCCCTACGAATGGAATCAGCTCTTCCTGGTGGACCTGACGCCAGAGACCGCCCGCCGACCCCATCGAGAGGGTCGTGAGTCCTACGAGAAACTCCACATCGGTAGCCAAAAAGGTCAGATCCGTCGGCGGTATCGACCCATCCCGGGGTCGGAGAGAGGAAGCGACCCTGCAGTTTCGCCAGACGGAAAACAGGTGGCCTGGCTGCAATACGCCGACGGAACCCAGAACCTGGTGGTCAGCGATCTCGACGGAGGCAACAAGCGATCGCTCAGTGCGTTTGACGACGGCACCTGGCTCAATGGCCCCGACTGGTCCCCCGGGGGTGACGAGATCGTGGTGGCCGTCAGTCGAAACTACCAGCAGAACCTCTGGATCGTCGACGTGGCTTCCGGAGACTGGACCGCGATCACCGACGATGGTTGGGAGGAGCTGGATCCCCATTGGGCGGCCGACGGCATCTACTTCGCAGCCGATCCGTCCGGGATTTTCGACATCTATCGATGGTCTGACGGCCATGTGGTTCAGATCACCCGGGTCGTCGGAGGTGCGACCTCCCCCTCCATCACACCCACGGGCAACCTGCTCTACAGCCACTACACCGCGTTCGGGTACAAGGCCTACGGCCTGCGACGAGACGCTTTTCTGGAGGTGCCATCCATTGAATTCGACGAGCCTGGCGACGTCGATCTGTCCTGGCGCCCCGACATAGAGGACCGGCAGTCCACTAAATACGCACCACTGAAGTCGATCGCGACGCCATCTGGAGGTCCTATCGGGCGTCTCGATCTGGCGGCCGACGGGCTCAGTCCCAGGGGCGGGGGCTACCTGAAATTTCGGGACTACCTGGAGGATCACGACCTCTCGTTCTATGGACTGGTCGGTCGCGACCTGATGGCCGAGGGCTCATACACCTTCCGCGGTTTTCGGCCCGATGTGCAAGTCTGGGGATCGTGGGAGGACGACACCCGCGCCGTGTTGACGCTGGAGCCGACGCTGTCGAGGACGTTGGACCGACGCACCCTCGCGGGCGTGGGCGGCAAGGTCTCGTGGCCGTACAACGACCACCTGTCGGTCGACGTCGAGGTTTTCCGGCTGGCGCTCGGGTACGCGCCAAACGCGAGCGCAGCGGCGTCCCCCTTCCTCTCATCGAATCGGGCGTCCCTGGCCATAAACCTGGGAGACTCGAAACTCGCCAGACTAGTCGATGACGGGGAAAAATGGCTTCGGATCGAGGGCATGCGGGCCCAGTCCGCTCTGGCCGAGCCAGAACCAGACGATGGAGAGCGACTGGACACCTACGGCTACAACCAGCTCCGCTCGACCCTTCGACTCGCGTTGCCGTTCGGTTCGGGTCCTCACCAGCTCGATTTCGGCTGGGATCTCGTCTTCACCGATTCCAATGTGCACAGAGAGGAGGAGCCCCGCGCTGGCGGAGACCACACCTATGCGCTGCGCATGGCCGTTCTGGATCCCTCTGCCCCGATGCCAGGGTTCGCCCCGTATGCCCTGCGTGGAGAAGAAGTCGTCATTGGGCATCTCGGGTGGCGTCTTCCCTTGATTCGCCGGTTTGCACACCAGCGGGGCACCCACTCGCGGGGGCCCTTTGCCGAGCAGATATGGGCGCGCCTCGGCACGGACGCCGGCAATGTCTGGGGGGTGGATGGCACCACTGACTACGACGAACCGTTGCTGGTCGATGTGTCCGCAGAGATTCGGCTCGCAGCCTCTCTGTTCGATACCTCTTGGGACAGCGCCATCGGGATAGCGCATGGATTCCAGACTGTGGCCTATCCGCGATCGGTGGTGGAGCCGATCGCTAAGCCCCTGGGTGCCGATTCGTCCGGTATGCGGCTGTTTGTCGGCATCGGAACCGGGTGGTAGGTTTCGCCCATGATCGAGCAACCCATCGACCACTCCGTCACGACCATGGACGGTGAGACGTTCAGCCTCCAGGTGTACCGGGGCATGCCGTTGCTGATCGTCAACACGGCGTGCCGCGATGACAAACACACGGATCAGTTTGGCGAACTGCAGAAGCTATACGAGATCTATAGCGAGCGCGGCTTCGAGATTGCAGATTTCATCCTTTCTCGGGCAGCACTTCGAAGTGTCCTTTCCGGTGTGCTCGATGACGCGATGCGCTGGGCCCGACCAATCGCCCTTGTTTCGCACGCTGACGACCTACAGCTCGAACGCCACCACCGGCAACTTCACAAAGTTTCTGATCGATGCCGATGGGTACGCGACGGAGCGTTTTGGCCCCGCGGTGTCTCCGACGTCCAAGGCGGTGCGAGATGCGCTCAAGTACGCACTGCCGACGTCCATGTGAATCGAGCCAGACGAACTCCCTGCGGTCGATAGTCTGCCTCAAAACATCAGTTTCGTGACGCGCAAGCACGCCACTTGGGAGATCCCATTCACAGTCGACACTCAAAACGGGCGGCGCAAGCGCCTTATCCCCCGTTTTGGGCGCCGACCGTGAACGGAATCAGTCGATCAGGACACCTGGGTTGAGGATTCCGGAGGGGTCAAGCTCCTTCTTTGCGGCGCCCAGTGCACGGGCAAAGGGGTCGGGCCTCTGCTGGTCGTACCAGGGCCGATGCGTGCGTCCGACGGCGTGGTGATGGGTGATGGTCGCGCCGTGTTTCATGAGCACCTCCGACGCCGCTGACTTGATCTCCATCCACTGCTCGATCTCCGACCCACGGCGCGCAGGAGTGACGAAAGTGTAGTAGGGAGCGGGGCCATCTGGGTAGACGTGAGTGAATCGACAGGCGACGAAGCCAGCGCCTCCCGTGCGTTTGAGGACCTCCCGCACCGTAGCGACCACCTCGGCGTGCATCGCGTCGAATGCGCGCCAGGTACAGGCTGTCTCGAAGGTGTCCGCGAGCACGCCCAGCGTCGCCAGTGTGGACGCCAGGTACGGCGCGTTGAAAAAGGCCTGTTTCCATTGGCCCGCTTGTCCGCCGGACGCCTGGTCGCCGCGATCCCGCATTTTCGACCCCTCGGGACATTCGCCGCCATGGGATTCCGCGACGGCCCGCGTGGCGGCGAGGGCGGCGCCCACTTCGTGGTGGGCGCTCTCGAAACCCAGCAACAGGAGGTGCCGACCGGACATCGAGACGCCGTGCAGTCTGGCCTCTCGCTTGTCCAGGAGGCGACAGTTCGAGGGATACATGCCCGATTGTGCGATCTCACGAGTGGCGTTGACAGCCGCACTCCACTCTGGGAACTCGACGGTGGCTGCGCCACGCCAACGCGGGATCGGCCGGACCCGCATCCAGGCCTCAGTGATGACACCTAGAGTGCCCTCCGAGCCGAGGACGAGGCGATCGGGGCTGGGCCCCGCACCCGATCCGGGGAGGGGTCGCGATGCCCAGATTCCGGTCGGGGTGATCATTCTCGCGGACGCGACCATCTCGTCGATGTGGGTGTACAAGGTCGCAAAGTGACCGCCGGCCCGGGTCGCTATCCAACCGCCCAGAGTGCTGAACTCAAAGGACTGCGGGTAGTGGCGCAATGTCATGCCGTGCTTCGCCAACTGATCGGAGAGCACCGGGCCCGTGGCGCCGGCACCGATTCTCGCCAGACGGGAGGTGTCATCGATCTCGAGGACGCTGTCGATGCCGCGCAGGTCCAGGCTCAGCACGCCGTTGCGGTCGCCGATGGCGCATTCGACGCCGCCTACGACCGACGTTCCGCCGCCGAAGGGCACCACTGCGAGGTCTCGTGCGGCTGCAATCTCGAGAACGCGGGCGACGTCCTCTTCATTCTGCGGATGGGCGGTGAAATCGGGGGCGTTGGCATAGTCGCCGCGCAGCCCCCGAATGACATCCGGATATGCCTTTCCGCGGGTGTGAATGGCGCGGTTGTAGCGGTCGACGCGCGCGATGTCCGACAGCGCTTTGGGCACGTCGACCCGAGGTTCGGGGATGTCGAGAGTGTCGAGCTCGGGAGGGTCGACGGCCTCGAGTCCGGAGAAGCCCAGCATCGCGGCGACCTGGCCGCCGAGGGCCTCTCTGCCGGAGCGGTCGGGGTGCTGGTCCGCGTATCCCCATCCCCACACGCTGAGTTTCCTGTCCATATCCGCTCCGTTCCATTACTCCGGCCGATAAATCGGCCTCCGCCCTGCGCTTCGCTCCGGTTGGCAACTGAATGCCGCTCACAATCGAAACTCAAAACGCAGGATTTATGTTGCCTATAGTCCGTTTCGAGTTCCGACTGTGAGCGGATTCACTGAAGGACATTAGCCGCACGGGCGTATTATGAGTGTTCGTGGAACGAGGGCAGATGCGACGCTTCTGGACAGTGCTGATCAGCGGGTGGATGTTCCTGGCGCCGATGGCGTCGGCGGCGAGTCTCGGCGCCGAGGTCGACGTCGACATGCGCTACAGCGCGGGTGCGACGATGATGAATCGCATGCTCGCCGAAGAGGATTTCTGGTCCGACGCCCACAAGTGGGAGTACGACGCGGCCAAACACTGGTACGACAAGATCATGCTCAAACCCGTCGACAAGGGCTACGTGCCCATGATCAGCGGCGAGGGCGATCAAGACCTGCCCCACGATGTCGTGGCCGATATCGTGTTCACGAAGATGAACAGACTTCCGCTCTATATGAGCGGTGCCAAGGCGGTTCACAACCTGGGCGACGGCTACGATGACAAGATCGGCGCCAAGTACCAGGACAGCTACTTCTTCCTGGATCTGACCCTCTTCTATGTGACGTACAAGCAGCGGATGTACCGCAAGCACGACGAGGAGAGCGGCCAGACCTTCCTGTGGTTCGAGAAGCTGACCCCGGAGTTCGTCGATGGGGCCACGTGGGACGCCTACAACGCCAAATGCAAGAAGGTCGACGAGAACGTCGACAAGCGTTGGGCATTCGGCTCAGTGCTCGAGATCGATCAGGTCTACGGCATGTTCATCGTGGGCAAGGGCAAAAACCGGGAGTCCAGGGTCACTTTCGTGAGTAAATTGGCGTTCGGTGACGATGCTGGCTTCGTCGCCAAGGCCGGCAGCCAGATGAAGGGTGTTCTCAAGGCGGGCTTGAAGAGCGGTTTTGTCGCCTCCGTCAACATCGCCAAGCACGAGAACGACAAGCGGAGCAAGCAGAAGTAGACCGAACTCCGCTGCCTATCTCATAGCGCAAGTTTCTGGTCTACAGGCCCTCGGGGGTGATCCGTTCTGTTCCGGCCGTTCCCAGGGTCGATCTACAGCTCGATCAGGTGGTGCGCGCCAACCTGGTGACACAACGCGGGTCCAGGGAGAGGGTGTGGCGGGACAATGCGGACTGGGGCGCAGCCGGCCTCACGCGGGTCAACATCCGAACGCCCGGAGGTTTGCGGATCGGGCATTGGTCGACCTTGGACGCCTGATCCCTCGGGTTGCTGGACGCTCGAGGCGGGCGAATGCCTACAGCCGGCCAATCGTCAGGCCCATGTCATGGGCGCCAGTGCCGTCAGACTCCTCCGGGGGCGGCTGATAGAATCCGTCGGCGCGCTCGGGGGAGCGTGCCGATTTATCGGGGGATATCGATGCGCGAGCGAACTGCAGACGGCGGTTCTGATGGGAGCAAAGTGAAATTGGACGATTTGGGTCCTCACGACGACCTCAGTGACGAGATGACAGATGCTGTGGGGATGGCGACGCCGAATTACCCCAGTGACGATTGGCGCGAGCTGGGCGAGCGGCTGCACGAGCTGTACCAGCAGCGAGCCGGCACGCCATCCAAGGCGCTGACAAAAGAGATCGACGAGGTCCGCGCGTTGATGCGCAAAGGGCCACGCCTCCATCCTGGCGAGTTCCTGTGCGACGGTCGATACCGTCTCCTCGATCGCCTGGGCCACGACGCAGTCGACGGCCGTTGGCAAGCCTGGGATGGCGACGCCGGCGGTCCAGTGCACATCAAGATCATGCACGGCGACTGGGTACTCCAGGACAAGCTCGTCGACGATTTCATCGCGCGCGCTGGCAAGATCTCGGAGTGGAACCACGGTGGTATCGCCCAGATCCTCGACTCGGGCCGAAGCGAAGAGGGCTTTGTGTACCTCGTCACCGAGTTCATGGGTCCGGTTGATCTGCAGACCACGGTGCTATCCGAGGAGAACTACACCTCGATCGCGGCGATTCAGTCGATGATCGAGGTGGCTGAGGCCTTGAAGGGCGCACATTCCCACGATGTCGTGCACGGCGCGGTCACCCCGGCCAACGTGGTCATCGCCTTCGACGGCGCGGCCCATCTGACGAACTTCGACCTGCAGGACGCCAAGCTCGCTGGGGCGATGGGCAGCTTGTACAACGCGCCCGAATCTCTGGAGAGGAACTACACCCGGTCGCCTCAAGCTGACGTCTATTCCTGGGGAATGACGACCGCTTTTGCGCTTTACCAGAAGGAGCTTCCGTTCTGGGTCTTGCGCGACGCTGCGCGGCTCATCGACGAGCTCGATGTCTCGGCCACCATTCAAGACGTGCTTCGTTCCGCGACCGAGTGGGATCTCGAGGGTCGCTTTGCGGACACCAGCATCATCCTGGACCGGCTCTATGCCGACCGAGATCTGGTTCGTGATCTCGCAGATCACTGCTTCAATACTGGCCGATACACGTTGTCTGCCGCCCATTATTCTCGGCTGTTGGAGCTCGACCCCGAAGACTCCGTCGCACTGAACACGAGACTGGGCGACATCTATACGCGCATGCAGTCGTGGGACGAGGCCATCGACCACCTGGGGCTGGCCCTGGGCCAGGCTATAGAGTCCGATTCGGAGGTTGCGGCGCAGGCCGCCGCCGATCCGCTCTTCGGCCTGCTGTTCACCTGGGCTGGGGTCACCGGCGACTGGAGCAAGTTGGCCCGGATGATCTGGGACCTCGCTCGCAAGAACAAGGGGGCGCGTCGCGCGTTCCTCCGCGCAGAGCTCGCGCGAATAAACCAGGAAGAACTGCAGGATCCCATTGCTGCCGCAGAAACTTGGCAGCAGGTGCTCGAAGACCATCACACCGCGGACCTCGGACGTCGCTCTTTGGTCGCATTGCGCCAATTGGCTGCCGATCGAAAGGACTGGGCCGACTACGTCAAGGCGAGCACCGAGCTGCTGCCGTATCTCCCGGTCGATGAGCGCCCAGAGGTGGAGTACGCAATCGGACGGGCATACCTGAACCACATTCGTGACGAAGAGAACGCCATTCTCTGGTTGAATCGGTCCGAATCCAATGGTCGCAGCACGAGCGAGCTGGCACCGAAGCTGGAGCAGATCTTCGCGAAGCGAGGGGAGTGGCCCCGCGTCATCGAGCTCATGCTCGCGCAGGCCGCAGACCAGAAGGAAAGCGCCGCCTCCAGAACGCTGTTGCGTGCCGGGCTAATTGCGCAATCCGTTCATCTCGAAGACTTGGCAATCCAGGTCTATCAGGCGCTTCTCGATCGCGTGAAAGACCACACGGTTGCGCTTCGAAACCTCGCCCGCATCCGGCACCGCGCCCACGACAATGCCGAGGCGATGGCCGTGTTCAAGCGGCTTTGTAAGAGCTACGGAAAACGCAAGGTCGTAGAGCCAGAGGCTAGCGAGCGAGCCAGCGATCATACAGCTTATGCCTTGCTTCTCCTTGATGCCGGCAAGCTCGATGACGCTGTGAAACGCCTCCAGGACGCGCTCAAGCTCAACCCCAATCTGGTTCCGGCCCTCGAGGTCGCCGGTCCGCTCTTCCTGGCCCGCGGCGACGCGGACGAAGCGGGCAAGTTGTTCGACCGGCTTCACACGCTGTTCCGTTCCGTTGATCGGAGCGCTGCCAAGATCGATGCCTGCCTGGGAATGGGCGATGTCGCTTGGACCCAGGGCCGATTGACCGAGGGCCTGGGCTGGTACAATAAGGCTCTCGAGGCGGACAATCTTTCCGCACTGGCGTGGTGGGGCATCTCCAAGTGCGCGATGTCTGCCCGCGGGGGCCATCCGGGTGCAGATCGCGCTCCATGGTTGTGTTCGATCCCGCCAAGATTCACGCCACAAGAGGCATTGGCTCGACTGTTTGCTGGCGTGCTAGACTCGGCGGCGATGCGATCCTGGCTCCAGCTCAGTGGGGTCGGCAAGGGGCTCATCAAGGGCGGGGAGACGTCGACGCGGCTCGCCTGTGGCGTGGTCGATGTCATGCAACAGCAAGGACTCATCGACCCGGACATGTTCGATCGATTGTCAGCTGCATACCCCGATTGGCGTGGGCCGATCGAGACGGTCCAGGGCCTCTGGTACGGCGGCGGTTCCGACTTCCAGGTCGAATCGTCTTACACCTGGGCCCGACGCACGCTCTCGGACGACTTCGACCCTCTTGTGCACAGAACGACCCTGCCGCTGGCATCTCCCACGTCGCCGATTCGGAATAACGCTCTTAGCAACGATAAAGCCTGGAAGGAGCTCATGAGCGGAGTCGCGCCTCCCGCTCCCGATTTCTCATCCACGCACGTCGAACCACTGGTCATCAACGATCTGGAAGGCGTCAAAGTGGCGACGTTGTCGAACAAGGACGGCCTTTGGCTCAGCATGTCGCGTGCTGACGGGATCGCCACCGTCGGCTCTGCAGAAGATTCGACGTGGCTACTCGAGGGAGCAGCCCCCGAGCACCTTCGCCTCATTCGCGTCGGACGCCACGTCTACGTTGAGTGTGACTCTTCGACCCAAGTCAACCGCCAACCCGCGGAACGGCGGCGCCTGCTCGGGGGAGAGAACATCTCGATCGGTGGATTGGAAGTTGTCTTCCAGCTCAGCGAGGCACAGGAGGAAGCGCCGCCGGTTGCGACCACGGTTGCGACTGTGCCGGAGCCAGTCGTTCAAACGCCTGCTCCTGCACCCGAACCCGAACCCGAACCCGTCGCCGCCGCCGATGCCGACGAAGAGCCCACCGACGTGGCAGCGGCAATTCCGCACGACCTCGAGTTGGACGATGCGCCTCGGGTGACGGACGCTCTGCTTCCCGGCTTCGAGGAGGATGATGACAGCATCACCGTCGTCGCGCCGCCACCACCCGGATTCGATCCTACGGCGACTGCCGAGGAGAATCCGGCGAAGGCCCACGCCGACACGATCATGTCTGCCATGAAGCGGGCGACGCCGGCCCCGGCGCCTAGGCGTACGGACGTTCCCTCGGAGCCGGCCGAGACCGTGCCTGAGGTTGCGTTGGCCGCTCCGGAGCAAGATCCGGACGAGGAGCCGGTCGGAGAACCCCTCGAGGGCGATCTCAACATGGGCTCGACTGACGACTTGTTCGGTTCAGCGGATGAAGAGGAAGTGGTGAGCGGGATCACGGTGAACACGCCGGCTGAGCCCGATGCGGCGGAGCCAGCTGCCGAAGAGCCGGCGGAAGAACCCGAAGCCGCGGAGCCCGTCGCTGAGGACGAGCCTGTTGCTGAGGAGCCGGAGTCCGTGGCCGAGGAGCCCGTGGCCGAGGAGCCCGTGGCCGAGGAGCCCGTGGCCGAGGAGCCCGTCGAGGAGCCCGTGCCCGAGGAGCCCGTGGCCGTAGAGCCCGTCGCGGAGCCCGTTGCCGAGGAGCCCGTCGCCGAGGAGCCCGTCGCCGAGGAGCCCGTCGCCGAGGAGCCCGTGGAGGAACCGGTAGCGCCTGAGCCTGCGGTTGAAGAGGCAGAGGAAGAACCCGTCGCCGAAGAGGAGCCGGTTGACGATCCGGCGATCGATGCACCCGAACCGCCGCCGCCAAGCACGCTCGTGCCACCTCAGTCTCTCTTCATGCCGATCAACATGGAATCCGAGCTCGATGCGCCGCCGATCAAGGCCGCGGAGGCCGAGCCGGAGGAAGAGCCGGAACCCGTCGCCGTGCACAAGATCCGTGCCGCCATCGAGGTCATGTCTGGGCCATCGCGGGGAATCTCGGCCGAGATCGTTGAGGTTCTCACGATCGGCTCCGGGGAGTCCGACATTCGAATCGCCGGCGATCCACGAATGCAGAGCGTGCATTGCCGCGTATTCCGCCTCAAGGATCAGGATGGATTTATGCTTCAGGACAACGAGACGGATGCCGGAACGATCATGAATGGTGCCCGCATTACCGAGACCCGCTTGAGCGGTGGCGAGATCATCATGATCGGGCGGACGGTCCTTCGCTTCAGGCTGGTCGACTAGCGAGCGAAGAGGGGTGACGAGGGCCGGGCCTTTCGGCTTCGCTCGGTTCCTCCCGTGCCGTATTCACAGAGCCAGGCGCCTCTGTCGAGTACGGCGCCTCTGAGATGTTGCGCTTGCGGACCCAGACGCACAAGGGTTTCGGGCAGCGCGTCAGGGAGATCCTGGTCCCAACGGATCAGAGCCATCGGGCGAGATGGGAGGTCGGCGAAGGTCCAAGATAGCTGGCGACCAAACGTCCATATCGCGTACCCCTTGGTGTCGTCGCGTTCGGAGAAGGAGGTGCGCTCGGTACTACCTGGATGCACGACCCGCGCGCCACCGACATCGACGACCTGGCGGGGGTGGATGTGGCCACAGGCAATCCAGGAGGTGCTGTGTGGCAGATGTTCTTCGCCGATGGTGTCCTGTTGCACTCCAGCCCGGAAAGTGAAACCGGGCGGTACTACGACACCGTCAAAGGCCTGGTGCGTAGCCAGTAAATCGACGGTGCCGAGTGAGGCAGCCGCCGCAGCAAAGTCATCGGCACTGCGCTTGTATGGCACACAGCCGATCCGTATGGGCCCGAGATCGACGGAACGGGCCTGATCGACGACGTGTAGTCCCTCAATGGCGTGCGGGATGTATCGGCGAAGTCCGCGACGATCGTGATTGCCGGGAAAGACCACCACCGGGAGCTGTCTCGCCAACGAGCAGAGGACGTCCGCCGCTTCGGCGATGATCTTCTGGGGCGGCCGCGAGCGATTGAAGAGGTCGCCAGTGTGCAGAACTGCGTCGACTTCGCCGCGTCGCGCCACGTCCAATGCGAGCTGCATCGCATCGAAGTGATCTTGGTGTCGGGTCCAAGCCTTCGGGCAGCCGGATACGCGCAGGACGCTGCCGAGGTGAGTATCGGTGAGGTGGAGGATTCGCATCGTCCGACCCTATTGAGACGCACCTCCAGAAACTGTCCGCGATCCCTTACGGTCCGGAACCACCGCCGGAGCCACCGCCTCCGCCTGAGCCGCCACCCGAGCCGCCGCCACCCGAGCCGCCGCCACCCGAGCCGCCACCGGAGCCACCGCCGTTGGTGTCACTGCCGGAGTCGTCGGTGCCGGTGTCCGTCACCCAGTCGGTGTCGGAATCGGTATCGGTATCGGTGTCGGTGTCGGCATCGGTATCGGTGTCAGCGTCGGAGACAATTCCCGTGTCTGTTCCGGCCTTGTCATCGGTGGTGGAGCAACCTGCAAGGAGGGTGATTGCGACCGCCGCGTAGAATGGGGCTCTGACTTTCATGCCGCGCATAGTAGCCAACGATCCGAAATTGAGCCACGATTCATCCTGGCTTTACACTGCCATCACATTCTGATCACGGTCGGCGCCCAAAACGGGAAATAAGGCGCTTGCGCCGCCAGGTTTGAGTGTTGACTGTGAATGCATGGAGTCAATCGGAGCGAAGCGTAGGGCGGAGGCCGATTTATCGGCCGGACTAATGGATACTCGATCCGCCAGTCATCGGAACGAAAGAGACCGCGGTGACTCTCTTGCGGTCCCAGCCGTGTTTGTTGCGTTCGATGCACAACAGTTCCTGCTCGATATCGCCGACGGGCAGGATCAGACGCCCGCCAATCTCGAGCTGTTCGAGCAGTGCCTCGGGAACAAGTTTGGGGGCGGCTGCGACGACGATGGCGTGAAATGGCGCCGCCTCGGGCCAGCCTGCGTGTCCGTCGCCACACCGACTCTCGATGGACAATCCCAGATCTGCGAAGATCCCGGCGGCCCGCGTCGCATGTCGTTCGACAATCTCGATCGTGCGAACGTCTGCACCCAGTGCAGCTAGCACCGCCGCCTGATACCCGGAGCCGGTCCCTACGTCTAGTATGCGACTACCGACTTGTATCCTGGCCAATTCGGACATGAGCGCGACCACGTAGGGCTGGCTTATGGTCTGACCGAGGCCGATGGGAATGGGGTGGTCTTCGTAGGCCTGCCGCCGGTCGCGCTCCAGCACGAACGCGTGTCTGGGTACGCTGCCCATAGATGTGAGAACGGCCGCATCCGCGATTCCCCGGCGAACGAGTTGGTCTTCGACCATGTCTCGCCGCCGGCGCGCGAAGACGGCCGACTCGTCGAGTGGGTCCTTCATGACCCCATCGTAGTGCTAAGCAGCTTTGAGTTCTGCCGGGATCCGTGCGATCTCGGCCTCGAGAGCGGCCAGGACCGTCTTTCGGTTCTTTCCGGTGGCCTCGAAGCGGCGGATGCTGCAAAGAGCAACGCGGCCATTCGTCGCCTTGACCGACTTGATCGCGGCGCGCGCGTTCATGTCGGCAAACCCGTCGATGGGCAGAGCGGTCAGAGTCTCGAGCCGGTTGTGTACCAGCTTGTTGGCGGCCGACGTGATCGTACCCAGAACGGGCACTTCAGCGGACTTGCCGAGCAGACCCTCAACGGTCTCGAGCGTAGCGGTTCGGGCGGTCCAGAAACGCTCGGCGCTCTCGCCGCGGGCATTGAAGACGCGCAGTCGAGCGCGGCGGGACAGGTCTACACGCCGCTCGGCAACTCGAGTCGGTGTGTTCTTGAGGTCGTCGATGAACGAGGCGAACATTGGAAGCTCCTGGGAATGAATCCTCGTTCATTTTTGTATTCGCACCCGGCGCCGACGTCAAGGGTGTTTTCTACGGTGCAACGCCGGGTTGCATCTGTTCCGGCGGACTCACCCTGGGCGATGACATCGGGCCAAACCAAGCTTGCTTGGTTCACTCTCGGAGGGAGATCAGGGCGCTGGAGCGCCGACCTGAGCCCTGGCGGCGTCGAGGTTTGAAAAGACGCCTTCTACCGTGCGTCCCAACCGCAAACCAGGGCGAAATTGCGCGGCTTCGACCACGACCAGGGTGTCGCCTCGAGCCACCCAGGCGCCGCGAGTCTCCCGGTGCCGGCCGCCCCCAATGGGTACGCGCTGGGTCCGCAAGGTCGCGGCGTCGGCCCCGACCTGCTCTTCGAGATCGGGGAGAGGCTGGTAGGTCACCTCGACAGTGACGTCCATTGCCGCAGCGATCTCGGCGGCCGATGCGGTCTCCTCGCTTCGGAGAAGATCGAGGTATTGCTCCGGCCAGGTGTCGTCTTCGAAGACCAGGAGGCGAATCGCGCCCTTGCGGTCGGGCCGCTCCAGGGTGAGCGCGTGCGCGTCCTTCAAGTGCGCGAGGATACGGTCGAATTCCTCTTCGTCGCCGCTGCGAATTGCCTCCCCTCGCAAGGCGAACTCGCCAAGTTTGCTGTTGGCGATGATCCATTCTCCCTTACTCAACAGCTGCTCGGTGCCGCGGAGAACGGAGGCGTAGTCCATCTCGGGTGGTGCGATCTCGGCCGCCCAGGACTCGGGCCGAAAGAGCATTCCAGTGGTCGGCGGCGGGTTGTGCATGACCTTCCACATCTTTTCGATTCCACCGTTATCTCGGTGGTAGGCGACGAAATCACGACCCTGGCCATAGGTCGCCCACGTGCGATAGGCCCGCACCTCCTCAAGACCGTCGCGACTCCAACCCTGAAGTCCAATCAGCTGGTCGTACTGATCCATCAACCCGAGCTCTCGGGCCACGTCCTCCTCGGCGAGGGTGGCGAGCCCCTCCCAGGTTCCCGATGCCGCCTGCAAGGCGTCCTCGTCGCGGATGGTGTCCAACATGGCGAGCATGTCGAGCTCCTGGTCCTCCATGGCGTGGGTGATCTCGTGGGCGAGAATCAGCTTCGTCCAGGCCTCTGTCTCTGCCGGATCGGTCTGGGAGTACTTCAACGAGAGGATCAAGCCCTCCGCGCACAGATAGGTCTTCTTGTCGAGGAGCCCGTATTTCCCGAGAAGACCGCGGCTGATGCTCTCGTTGCTGGCCTCGACCATCTGGTTGCGAATGGCCTCTGGCGTGTCCGGCATCACCTTTTCGTAGATGAGGATCTGCTCCGCCATCATCATCTCGTTGAACGGTCCCTGCTGTGCAATCTCGACGATGGGCGGCGCGTCGAACTTGCGTCCTACCGAGGCTTCGACGAGTGGCTGGACCTCCTGGAGGTATCGCTCGAGACTCAAGTCCGAGAAGGGATTTGCCAGAGCCTCTTTGCGCGCTGTCGCCTTTGGACCGCACCCTTGAAGGAGCAGCGAGCCCGCGACGCAGACGCCAGAACAGAATCGAATCATCTCCCGTTCTTAGCGTGGTGGAACCGGCTGTCCCAGGCGGTGTCTCTTCGAAAGGCGGAGGTTCCATGCGGTGGTTGTTTGTGTTCGTGGCGATGGAGATGGGGTGTGTGCCTCAACCTCCGGTGAGCAGCGTCGATCCGGCGGCTGGCTTCAACGCCGGGCAGTCTGCGGTGTCGGACGGCGACATGGCGGTCGCCTACAACGGGTTTGCTCGCAGCGCAGAGCTGTCTGGCGCTCCCAAGGCCCACTTCAACGCCGGCCTGGCATCGGAGTCGCTCGGGCACAAAGACAGGGCGGTTGAACACTATCGATCGGCTCTGGCAGCGGATCCGGCCTATCTGAATGCGGCGGTCAGGCTCGGAAACCTCCTCGTCGGGGATGAGCAGCTCACCTTCTTGCGCTCCTTCCTCGGGGTCAATCCGCACGCGTTGGGCATCCGGATCGCGATGGCCGGCGCACTGGCCCGGCGTGGAGACCAGGCGGGTTCCCAGGAGCAAGCGGAGATCGTGCTACGCGCCGACCCCGAAAGCGTTGCGCTGTATCGCGAATTGGCCAGTGCCTATCTGGAGAGCGGGGCTCTCTCGTTGGGGCAGCTGTACGCGTCTCGGGCCCGAGAGCTCGGGGGTGACGATGCCAGTTTGATCAACGATGCGGGCGTCCGTCTGCTCAAGGACGGCTCGACCGTGGACGCGGTTACGCGATTCCAGCACGCGCTCTCCCTTCAGCCCGGGCACATCCCGGCCAACATGAACCTGGGTTGGGTGGCTCTGCACTCCGGAGATCACGGCCAGGCCCGCAAGCGATTCGAGCGGGCCCTTCAGGAAGATCCCTCGAACATCGACGCGCGCCTTGGGGTGGCGATCTCGGCGCGCATGGCTGGAGACTTCAAGACCGCAAAGCGGGTGTATCGAGCGATCCTCGACGACGAGCCCGGTCACATGGTCGCCGAAGCGAACTTGATGCTGCTCATGGCACATCTCGACGAGATCACCCGGGTCAAGACGCTCAAGGCGGAGGCCATCGAGAAGGTACGTCGAGATGGCCAGAAGCTGGGGACCGAGGTCGCACAACTTCGCGAGATCCTCGAAGCCGCCGCCTGTCTCGAAGACGCGGAGAAGGCCAGCCACGAGCTCCTGCTCGAGACCGCTGTCGACATGCTCTCCCTGGAATCCGCCGAGACGAACGACCAGGTCCGGCAGGCGCTGAAGACCTACGGCGACGGGATCCGGAGCGCCTGTCAGTAGGTCCGGTTAGCCTCTGTTTCGGAGGTGACCATGGGCGCGGATGTCGATCGTTTGAAGCTGGCGTTTGGCGTGTCCATTGGACGCGCGATCATCGATGCCGATCGCAAGGTCGACTACGGCGAGTTCCGCCTCTTCGGGAGGATCTTCCCGCGCGCACTCCTACGAGATGTCGGCTTTCTCGACGACGATGATCAGTTCAACGAAGCCCTCGCAGGTGCCTGGATGGAGGCGTGTGCGGTGTTGCCAGAGGCGATCTCCAAAGAGGAAAAGCTCGATCTGCTCGCCCTCTTCTACGGCACTTCGATGGCCGACGGAGAGCTCGATGACCGCGAAATGACCGTCATTCGCGAGGCCGCATCGCTGCTCGGCGTCGACCAGGACACCCTCGATCAGCACATCGAGACGCTCTAACCAGCGGCGTGTTGAACCCCGCGGACCAGCTGCCCAGGCAGTGAGCCGGTGGCGACTCCGCCCTCGTAGATGACCTGCCCCGAGCACACCGTCATGTCGTATCCGATGGCTTTCTGGACCAGGCGGCGTCCGCCCGCTGGCAGGTCGAAAGCCAACTCCGGCGGCGCGATGTCGAGCACGTCGTAGTCGATGACGTTCACGTCGGCTTTGTAGCCGGGAGCGAGCACACCACGGTCGTGCATGCCGTAGAACGAGGCGGTTTCGCTGGTCTGGCGACGAACCACATGCTCGATGGACATCTTGGCGCCGCGCTTCCTGTCGCGGGTCCAGAAGGAGAGCATGAAGGTGGGCATGCCCCCGTCACAGATGGCACCGCAGTGGGCTCCGGCATCGGAGAGGCCCATCTTCGTGAGTGGGTGGCTGTGGAGCGTGTGGAGCGGATCGAGGTTTCCGTCTGAGTAGTTGAACAGCGGAAAATACAGGAAGGCGTCCCCATTCCGCTCCATCAAGAGATCGTAGGCGACGGCCTCGGGGCGCTTTCCCGTTCGCGCGGCGATGGCGGCCACGCTTGATGACGGGTCGGGCTCGTAGTCAGTCGCCTCGGTCATCGCGAACATCTTGTCGAAGGACTGGGTGACGAACGCCTCGAACTCGCCCATGAACATCGGCTCGTCGTTGATGATCCTGTCGCGGATTTCGGGATCCCGGAGCTTTGCCAGACGCTTTTCCCACTCCCATTGAGTGAGCACACCATGAGATGGATGCAGCACGAACGGGTGGGCCGTGCACTGCCAGTTCATCAGGATTCCGATGGCGCGACCGGCGACTTGCCCGTGGACGGGAAGCCCCTCGGCGTGGGCCTCTTCGAGGAGTGCGATCAGGTCCCTCCACAGCGTCGGATTCTGATCGATCTGCGACATGTTGAAGACCACTGGGCGGCCGGTTCGCCGTGCCAGCTCTTTGAACCAGGTGAACTCCTCGGGGACCGTCAAGTGGTCTGACGCACACTCGAAGACCCCTGTGCCCGCTTCTTTGAGGGCCTCGCCGATGCCGAAGAGCTCTTCGGGGGTGGCAAATGTCCCCGGTACCGGGACCCCTTCGATGGACTTGTGCAGGCTGGTTCGGGACGTGGAGAAACCCATCGCGCCGGCCTCGAGTGCCTCGCGTACGATCTGCTTCATCTGGGCGATGTCCGCAGAGGTTGCGGGCTCGTTGTTGGCGCCGCGATCACCCATCACGTAGGCCCGAAGTGCGCCGTGGGGAATCTGCGTGCCGAAGTCGATGGCGTGGGGCGTCTTTTCGATAGCGTCCAGATACTCTGGAAAACTCTCCCATCCCCATTTGATGCCCTCGGTGAGTGCCGCACCGGGGATGTCCTCGACGCCCTCCATCAGCCCGATGAGCCAATCGTGGCGGTCTGGATGGGCCGGAGCGAAGCCCACTCCGCAGTTGCCCATCACGACGGTCGTGACGCCGTGCCAGCTGGAAGGGGAGAGGTACGGATCCCAGGTGACCTGGGCATCGAAGTGGGTGTGCATGTCCACCCACCCCGGCGTGACCAGCTTGTCGGTGGCATCGACTTCGCGGCGCCCGCGCCCGACGTTCTTGCCAACGGCGGCGATGCGATCCCCGTCGATAGCGATATCGGCGGAAAATCGTTCCTTTCCGGTGCCATCTACCAATGTGCCGTTGCGGATGACCAGGTCGTACATGAAAGACTCCAAAAACAGATTGACCGAAAAGTGAATAAGGTTCACTATATGAACATGATTCACGAAAAAAGCAAATCGAAAACGCGGCGTGAGAGGAAAAGGGCAGCTCGGAGCGAGGAAATTCTCGCCGCTGCTATGGGGATAGTCGTTGCCGACAACATCGATTCCCTGAAGATGCCCGCTCTAGCCCGTCAGTTGGACTGCGCCGTGGGAGCTCTGTACCGGTACTTTCCCGGCAAAGATGCGCTCATCGTCGGCCTGCAGCTGCGGGCGATTGGCGAGTTCAGCGAATTCCTGAACGAAGTCTTGCGACCGATCATCCACCACCACGATCCAGGCGAGGCTGCCATGCAGCGTCTCCGAAACGGGTTCGTGGCCTTTCGGGACTTCGAAGACCGGTCACCCGCCGCCTATGGCCTCATCGACGCCATGCTCTCCGACCCGAGGGCGCTGCTCGACGACGACGACGCGCGGGCGGTCCAGCAGGTTCTCGATCCCATCCTGGCTCGGTTCGGGAGTTTGCTGGACGAGGCCGTCGAGCTCGGAGTTCTGACGCCAGGAGACTCCTTGCTGCGCACCCATGTCATCTGGGCCGCGCTGCACGGCGCCGCGCACTTTCGAAAACGAGATCCCCGGCAACCTGAGTCGTTGGCGTCCAATCGCGTCGCGGAGGAGGCGTTGAACACACTCCTGAGCGGCTGGGGAGCGCGATCCTGGAAAAAGATCGAAGATCCGACAATATTTGTGAATGAATAGAGGCGGAGGGCGTCGAACGCGGCATGATGGAATTCGGCCGGGGGTTGGTTGAGAACGTATGGGGCGCTGGCGCCTCAGCGGTGATCACGATTGTGATCTTCACCGGGCTTCCCGTTCTCCACTTCCTCCACCCGCACACGATGCCGCTGGTCGAGGTCGTGCACGAGGTTCAGCGTCCCGTCTACGTCGACATGGAGGCGCTGCTGGCGCTCAACGAGTCGCCCAAGCCGGCCGCAATCGAAGACGGCAACGTCACCGAGGGCGTCGCCGACGAAAAGGTCGAAGTGGTGGCGGAGACCGAGGTCGAGACCGTCGAAGAGATCGCATCGAATAACCAGGGGCACACTGGTGATGGCGAGGGAGAGAGTGATGATGGCGTTGCGGACGCCGACGTGGGGGGCGCACCACCAATGCCCACGGCCGTCGGCATCTCGTACAGCACCAGCATCACCCGCGTGGTCGCTGGTCCCCGGGTCAAGTTGACCCTCAAGAACAGGCCTGACGGCGCCTCCGACGAACAGGTCGGCGCCTATCTGGCTGCAGTCAAGGCCGGTGCCAAGCTCGGTACGAGCTCTAAGGGTCGCCGCGCGCGGTGCAAAAAGACCAGCGCCGATGTCGAGCCCATGGACGACGGCTCTTTCGAGGTCAATCGCACGATTGTCGAGCACTACACCCACAGCTTGAAGAACTTCAACAGCCTCGGCTGGTCGGGTCCGTACAACGAAAATGGACAGCGTGGCTGGAAGATCGGCGGATTTGGCTGCAACAGCCCACTGCACTTCGCGGGACTGCGCCGGGGCGACATCGTCAAGACGGTGAACGGCAAGAAGACCAACACCTGGCTGCAGGTGTTCGGCGTGTACACCAAGCTCAAGCACCACGATGACTTCGTTGTCGCCGTGGTCCGCAGGGGCGAGCTGATTCATCTCCGATACCGTCTGATCTGAGATTTCCTTTCGGCAATCGGGCCGGGATGGGTCAAACTACCCACACGGGGCGGAGAGAACATGACCAGGCTGATCCTCGCGCTCGCGCTCGTTGCGGGCTGCGGCAACGGCAAGCTGGACGAAACCTATGCCCTGGGAACCTCGACCATTACGAGTTCCAGGTCCGGCGACCGCGTCTATGCAGTGAACACCGTGGATGGCACCATCAGCCAGGTCGATGTGGCGAGCGGCAAGGCGATCGAGCTCCCGGTGGGTCTCGAACCGACCCGCGTGGCGTTGCTCTCCGACGATCGCCTCGCGGTGACACTGCGGGGGGAGCGAGCGGTCGCGATCATCGACATCTCCGGTACAAAGCCAGTGTTGAAGCAGAAGGTGAAGGTCGGCGCTGAGCCGTACGGAATCGTTGCGTCCCAAGATGGATCGGTGGTCTACGTCGCGCTCTCTCAGGCAGATGAAGTCGTCGAACTCGATGGAAAAGACCTCGAAGAGCTCCGTTCCTGGACCGTGCTTGGCGACCCCCGGTGGTTGGCCCTTCATCCCAGTGGCGACGTTCTGTTCGTCGCCTCGGCGTATGGCGGCAGATTGACCCGCGTCGATCTGAACAAGAACAATGTCAGCTCGACCATTGATATCCCCGAGATCGAGCGGGAGACCCACGACGCCGGCTGGTATCCGCTCACCAAGCGCATCACCGGAGACATAGCCGTCAGTCCCTATGGCGACGTACTGCTCGTTCCGACCTTGTACGTGGACAACGAGAGCGGGCCCAGCACCAATCTCAGCGGCGAGGGCGTCCAGGTTCCCTACTACGCGTCATCGTCGGTGGGTATCAGCCGAATGAACCCCACCCTGGTGGCTTACCGGCTGGATGGCAAGGGCAAGCTGACCGATCTGGCGCCCCTTCCGATTCCGTTGATTGGCGTGGTCGAATCCAGGGAACTCGAGACCGTCCGGAGCTATCCGAGCAGCGTCGTCATGGCCCCCAATGGCAATCAGGCCATCGTGACGATGGAGGGCAGCAACGTGCTGGTCGGTGTTCAGCTCGCTCCCAGCCGCGGTCAGGGCAGCCGTGCGCAGATCTTGGAAACAAACTTCGACCCGGAGCTCGGAACGGACGGAGAGTTGTTCACCAGCGCGGTCGAGGGCGGGTTCTATGAGCGCGCGATCAAGCCCATAGAAACAGGTGTCGGACCGATTGGCATCACCTTCCTCGACGAGGGGCGGGCGTATGTCCACCACCACCTGGACCGCACGATCGGAGAGCTCGACTTCGCCTCCCTCGAGGCGGGGCTCGACAACCTGGCTTCGAGCACGACCTTGACGTCGACGGCTACCTTCAAGACGCGCGTGACGAAGGTCAGGTCCGAGATCAAGATCGCGGAGTCGACGCTGACCGCTGACGAGGAGGCCGGAAGGCGCCTCTTCTACAACGCCATCGACAGCAGCATGTCCGCCGCTGGCGCAGGGGTGTCTTGCGCGACCTGTCACTTCGAGGGTCGCAACGACGGGCTCACCTGGACCTTCGAATTCGGGCCGCGCCAGACCCCATCACTGGCCGGTGTGGTTTCCGAAACGGCCCCTGTGAGTTGGACTTTCGATGTTCGAAGCACGGCTGCAGAGGCGATTCTCACGAGCCGTGACCGAATGGGGGGCGGCGGACTCGACACCAGCCAGGCCAACCAGCTCGACGCCTGGGTCGACCGGACCGTCGATGTCGACGTGCCAGACAAGGGGCTCGACACCGACGAGGTCGCCGTGGGACGCGAGGTCTTCGAGCGCACAGAAGTGGGCTGCGCCGAGTGCCACAGCGGCACCAGGTTCACCGACAACGAGAATCACGATCTGTACGGTCTCGAAGGTGTGAACACGCCGACGCTGGTCGGAATCGCCGCGACCGCGCCCTACCTGCACGACGGGTCCGCACCCACGCTGCGCGCGTTGATCGAGCGCCTCCGCGACGGTTCGATGGGCGACACCTCGTCCCTCGACGACCTCGAGATGGACGCTCTGGAGCTGTTCCTCCGCTCGCTTTGATCCGTGATAAAACGCCGCTTGTGACCTTCGGAAGACCGATCCGGGGTCAGTTCCTGCTGGATCCGGAACTGGCCTTCCTGAACAACGGGTCCTTTGGCGCCGTGCCGAGGGCGGTCTTCGATACACAGGAACGGATGCGAAGAGAGCTGGAGTGGTCGCCGGTACGCTTCATGAATCGAGCCATCGAGGGCGGGCTGCGCGAAGCGATGACTCCTGCTGCTCAATTCCTGGGTGCAAGGGCGGAGGATTGCGTCTTCGTCGAGAACGCCAGCGCGGGAGTGAATGCGGTTCTCAGATCGCTGGATCTGGGTCCGGGCGACGTGATCTTGACGACCACACACGCCTATGGAGCCGTCCTCCAGGCCATCCGGTACGTCTGCTCCCGGACCGGGGCGAGGCTGGTCGAAGCGCAGGTTCCCTTTCCGCTCTCGGGGCCTGAGGCGTTGATGGCCGCGGTTGAATCCGCCTGGACCGACGAGGTTCGCATGGCGGTGTTCGATCACATCTCGTCGGCGACCGGGCTCGTCTACCCGGTGGCTGATCTGGTGGCCCTCTGTCGGGAAAGGGGAGCCCTCAGCCTTGTCGATGGTGCCCATGTGCCCGGCCATGTGCCCGTCGAACTGTCCGCACTGGGAGCGGATTTCTGGGTTGGAAATCTTCACAAGTGGCTCTTCGCGCCAAAGGGCTGTGCAGTGCTCCGTGTCGCTCCGGAGCACCGCGAGCGCGTGCATCCGCTGGTGATTTCTCACGGATATCGAAGCGGCCTGGCGGCGGAGTTCGACTGGATCGGTACACGCGACATCACCGCCTGGCTCTCGGCCCCGGCATCAGTGGAGTTCCTCGAGTCCCTGGGCACCGATGGGGTCCGGGAGTGGAACTTCGATCTTCGCCGGCGGGGATCGGAGCTCATTCGGGACGAATGGGGAACCGAAGCTCCCGTTCCGGATGGCATGCTGGCCGCGATGGCGACCCTCGATCCCCCTTTCCACATTCCCGGGGACATCTCGGCGGCGCGCGCGGTTGAGGACGCACTCATGGACCGGCACAAGATCGCAGTACCGGTGGTGCCCTTCGGGGATCGGTCCTGGATCCGCATCTCCACGCAGATATTCAACGATCTGGATGACTATCAGCGGCTCGCAAGAGCCATTGGTCGCGAGGGTGTGTGTTGAGGGAAGTGGATCGACTGACTGCGGAGGCACTGGGTCACCGCGTTGGAGCCGGCGCTGCCCTGGTAGAGGCAGATGGACTCGCTTGGCTACGCGAACAACCCGCCGAGCTGTTCCACGCAGTGGTGACGGACCCTCCGTATGGCTTGTTGGAGTACGAGGAGGCGCATCACGACAAGCTCCGCAGCGGCAAAGGGGGCGTGTGGAGACAGCCTCCCGCCCTCGGTGGATCTCTGCGAAGTCCGGTGCCTCGCTTCACAGTCCTCACCGACGCCGACCGAGCGCGTATGGGTGCCTTCTTCGCCGAGGTGGCCGAGGTGCTGCTCCGGGCGCTGGTTCCCGGAGGCCACGTATTCATGGCCGCAAACCCCCTATTGGCCTCGATCCCGTTCGGCGCATTGGCGGATGCCGGATTCGAACGAAGGGCTACCATTGTTCGGCTCGTTCAGACGCTGCGCGGGGGCGACAGGCCCAAGAACGCGCATCTGGAGTTTCCGGGTGTGACGGTGATGCCACGATCGGCCTGGGAACCATGGGGCCTGTTTCGGAAGCCGTTCAAGGGCACGGTGGCGCAGAACCTGAGAACATGGGGAACAGGGGGCCTTCGCCGGGTCTCCGACGACGAGCCCTTTCGAGATGTGATCGTGAGTGCGCCGACCCACAAACGCGAGCGCACCGTGGCCGCCCATCCAAGCTTGAAACCCCAGAAGCTCCTGCGCGAGTTGGTGCGCGCGTCCCTGCCGCTGGGTGAGGGAATCGTGCTCGACCCCTTCGCCGGGTCGGGTTCGACTGTCGCTGCGGCGGCCGCTGTTGGGTACGCCGCGGTAGGAGTCGAGAGAGACGCCGCCTATTATCAGCTGGCCGTCGACCGTCACGAGGCCCTGCGAGACTACTCGGTGATGTAGAAGTCTCTGGCCATGGTGACGGCGTGCATCTGGTGTTGGGTCACGTCGATACGCAGCGGTGGCTCTTTGATGTGGTTCTGGATGCCGCCCTTTGACCTCAGGTCCACCGGGGCCTCCTTGACGATGCCCTTGGCGAGGGGATGTCCGATCTGCCAGGTGGTGAGCTTGCGCAGGCCGCGGTTCATCACGCACTCGTATTTGTCGATGTGGTGTTGGTCGCCGCGGCGTTTGGCCACCACATACGCGCTGATGATGCCCTCGTAGGCGTAGGCGGTGTTCTTGCGACGGGTGAGCGTCTTGTGGGTGTCGATCATCCAGTCGGCGAGGTCGATGACCGTGTCGCCGTAGACCTCGGTGTCCTCCCACTCGCCGGTGACCATCTCCATCCACGACATCGAGGCCCACTGATAGTAGCCCTTTGTGGTGTCGGAATCGGGTTCCATAGACAGCGGCTGCTTGACGTTCATGGAGATGCCGGCCCGGGTGATCTTGTGGATGTCCGGGATCAGGTCATCGCGCTTCATGTACTTGGCGGCCTTGACCAGGGCGAGCAGCGCCTCTCCGTCGGAGTACGGAGAGTTGCCGCCAAACGACTTGCCGACGGTGGGCAGAAACTTGTCGCGGAACCGTCCGTCCGGGTGTCTGGCGGCCAGCAGGAATCGGAGGTAGCCGTCGAGGTGTTCGAGGAGTTCCTCGCGTCGTTCCTCGGGAAAGTCAGGATCTTCGGCGCGCAATACCTCGATGTGGGACAGGGCGACCAACGCGACGGTCCCGAGGTGGCCCCAGCGGTCGTCGGGATAGCTCACGTATCGCAGGCCTTCGGGCGTGAGATGGGTGTTCTCCTTCCAGAAATCCAGGGACTTGAAGACCGCCTTACGGAGCTCCGGATCGGGCTTGTCTTCGTAAAGCAGGGCCACCCCCCAGGTCGCGCCCGCTTGTCGAACCTGGTTGTCATCGGGGTCGTACTCCTTCTTGGACCAGTCGTACTGATACTGGAAGTTGCCGGCCTCTTTCTGGTTGTTCAGCATGAAGCTGCGGCCCAGCTCCAGCGACTTGTCGAGGTCGGCCCGGGTCAGTTCCTCGCCACATTCTCCGGTTTCGCCCTTCCACCAAGCGGGGCCGTCGCGGCTGGTATCTACCGTGCTTCGACCGCCCCAGTTGATGGCGACCAGGATGGCCAGGACGAGCAGGCCCGTCAGGCCCCACTCCTTCATTTCCTTGCTCATTGGTCGTCTCCGTCAAAGGCAGCCTGGAGCTCGGGTCCCTTGTTGCGCACGTTGTTCACCAAGGTGCTCACGCGACGCTCCTTCATTCGGTCCGCCGGGAAGGGCCGGATCAGCTCCTGCAGCGCCTCTTTGTCGTTCATGGACTCGTCGAGCCACATGTCCCAATCGGCCTGATCGAGGATGACCGGCATGCGGTTGTGGATCGGGTCCATCAGTTCGTTGGGTCCGATGGTCACGATGGAGCAGGAGCGGACTTCTTCTTCGGTTTCCTTGTCGGTCCAACGCTCCCAGATTCCGGCGATGGCGAACGGCTTTTCGTCTTTCATGCCGATGAGATGGGGCAGCTTCTTCTTGCCTTCTCGCGTCCACTCGTAGAAGCCGTCAGCGACGATGAGGACCCGGCGCTTCTTGAAGGCAGCTCGATACGCTGGCTTGCTGGCTACCGTCTCACCGCGGGCGTTGATCATCCGGTTGCCGATCTTCTTGTCCTTGGCCCAGAACGGGATCAGTCCCCACTTGAACGTCTGCATCTGGCGGACGCCGTCCTCTTCGACGATGGCGGCGACCTGCGTCGTGGGCGCGATGTTGTAGCGGGGCAGCACGTCGGGAAGAACGTCGACTTGAAAGATCTCGGTGATGGTGCTCGCGGGGGCGGTCAGGGCAAAACGGCCGCACATGGGAACCTCAGTTGGTGACCAGATCCCCCGTATATACCGCTTCGAAGGCGTCGCCCCGGATGTCCCGCAAATCCCTCAGATTATCGTCGCTCCACCGCGGATCGGGCGACCCGGAGATGTACCAGTCGGACCCGTTGTCCGCCATGAACATGCCGTAGGTCTTGAGGGCGGTGCAGATGACCTGAACCTCTTGGGAAAATCCATTGCAGTCGTAGTTCGCCCGCATTCGCATCCGCAGACCCATCGGCGGAAGGTCGGGGTTGGTGTCGCTGCTGGCCCAGTGGGTCGCAGGGTGGATGAACGCCCGCTGCGAGTTGTTGACCGTGAATCGCAGCGCGTGGTTGATGACGCCGTCCTCGACGACTTCTTCGTAGCGAACAAGCCCCGGATAGATGGGCAAGCCCGCGGCATCTGCGCTGGTCCAGTAGTCGGGACGCAGATCGTTCGTCGTCAGGTCGAAGATGGCGCCTGAACCGGCCTGCCAGGAGTCTCCGTTGTTCTGCGGCCAGGAGTTGAACATCTCGTAGAGCATGCAGTTGTCGAGGTCCAGGGCGATGACGTGTCGGTCGCCGTTCCCATTCGGCCCTCCCTCGATCGGGGCGTCTGGCGGAATGGGATACGGGCCTGGATCGGACTCATCGTAGTAGTCGAAGGAGACTGGTACCCGGGCTTGATCGCCGGGAACGATGACGTAGGGGATTCCATTCGGCACGCCTGCCGGATACTCGGTCCCAAAATCGGGGTGAAGGGTGGTGCTGGCTCCAATCGACGCCACATAGTTTGCCGAGAGCGGGTGCACGTCGTTGCCTGAGATGTCGGTGTTCCACGGGTTGTCCGCCGGCAAGATGTCGCAGTCCGAGTCGGCATCGGCATCGGCATCGGTGTCGGTGTCGGTGTCGGTGTCGGTGTCGGTGTCTCCGGCGATGTCGGAGT
>Ga0315336_1000918_pt1 | contig 66221 bp, 63 predicted proteins | sample ASW5metaG_FD_204512 | JGI IMG/M metagenome (GOLD analysis project Ga0315336, IMG submission 204512) | Ammonia-oxidizing marine archaeal communities from Monterey Bay, California, United States - ASW #5 | ecosystem: Environmental > Aquatic > Marine > Intertidal zone | place: USA: California... | reverse complement strand
GCGAGCAGCGCCGCAACAATCAACAGCGGCGGCCGAAGGCCCGCACCCGCAAGACCGGCGGCAGAGGCTCCGGCGGAGGAAAGGGCGGCGGACCGAAATCCGGCGGCCAGCGCAGCGGCGGAGGCTCGGGCGGCGGCGGCAAGAGCGGCGGACCGAAATCCGGCGGCAAGGGCAAGGGCGGTGGCAAAGGCAGCGGTGGCAAAGGCAGTGGCGGCAAGGGCGGCGGACCGAAGTCCGGCGGCCAGCGCAGCGGCGGCAAGGGACACCCCAAGGGCGGCAACCGCGGCCCTCGCTAGAGGTCGGTTCAGCCGAGAAGAAACTCGCGGATCCGAACCATCGCTCGGGGATCCTGCAGCATGAAGATGTGGCCACCCTCGAAGACATCGAGTTCGGCGTTCGGGATTGCCGCCACGATCGCCTCGGCGTTGCATACGGGTGCCACGCCGTCGTAACGGCCGGCGCACACCAACGTCGGAGCCGCGATGCCCGGCAGTCCGGGAGTGGCGTCGTGATGACGTCTCGCTTCGAGCTGTCGGGCAAAACCCGCGGCTGCTTGGTTCGACTGTTCGGCCGAGTACCCCTGACGGAAATAGTCGGTGAGCCCTTCGAGACCGGGAATCATCCCGCCTCGCTCGTAGCGCGAGTCCATGTTGGCCAATGAGACCTCGGCTCGCTCCTCACTACTGAGACTCTGTAGCTCGTGGAGCGGGTAGGAGGGCTGGTCGCCGCCCGGAGAGGTGCAGTTGAGCACCAGGCGATCGACCAGATCGGGGTGGCGGATGACAAGGTGCTGCGCCACCATCCCGCCGAACGATGTTCCGACGACATGGCAGCGGCTCCAACCGAGCGCGGCGCACAGCGCCGCCGCGTCGTCGGCAAAGTCGGCCATCGTCGGCTGGGTGTCGGGGCCTCGGGTCTGACCCAGGCCCCGTTGGTCGTAGTGGAGGCCGAGGAAGTCAGAGTTCAGGGCGTGGCGGTCGGGTGCGGTCCGTCGAAGATCGCCGCCGCTGCCCGAAATGTGCAGGAGAGGCGGACCCTCGCCGTGGAGCTCGTAGTAGATGGTGAGGTCGCCGACATCCTGGGTAGCCACGGCGAGACCCTATGTCGACAACGGCCGACGAGCGAGAGTGACGTAGCGCGCTCCAGCGGCATGGAGACTGCTGCGCACGAGCGCGATCTCGGTCACGGCGAACGAATCATGGAGCGACACTCCGTCGGCGGAACACGGCGCCTCGACTCGTTGACGAGCGAGCGTGAGGTGCCCTCGGAACCCGGCGGGATGCGGCGGCTCGCCGAGTCCCGCGGTTCGGGCGTGGACGGCTCCAGCCAGCGCGTCGAGACCGACGATGGGTGCCACGATGACACCGGCGTCGAGGCGTTCGACAGTGGGGCCGACCACCGCGATTGCGGCTTCGGCCTCGACCATCTCGAACGCAGCGACGGCAGCGACCTCGTCGACATCGCCGAAGTACCGAAGCGTCGCATGCCACTGCTCGGGTGTCGTCCATCGCAGGCCCGGTGCCTCGTCGCGGGGAAGCGCACGGAGCAATTCGACGACGGATGGCGGGGGCCACACAGCGATGAAGAGGCGGGCCACGTGGCGAGAAACTACCAGGCGAAACTCCCCGCCTCGGCGCAACGACAGATGCGACACTGGTCGGATGAGTCAGCCGTCAGGCATGAAAAGCGTCCTGCTCCAAGATCTCGACGAAGCGCTGTTCGAGTCGGCCTTGCTGCTCCAGCAACGTGAGGAGCTGAAGACCGACCCCGACACGCCACCGATCACGGCCGAAGAGCTTCGCCGCGCTGCGGTCGACGACCGGACCGACGGCAATATCCACGAGCGCACCGCGGTCGTCGACGGCGACCAGGTACGGGCCCTCACCCACCTCGAGCTCGAGAACGACGAGGACAACGCGCATCTCGCAAGCTGCGAGATCTATGGCGCGGACGAGGACCCCGGGGCAGCGCAGGTCGCAATTCGCCACGTCCTCGACACCGCGATCGGCGACGGAAGGACCTCGCTGATCGGCTGGGGCCCCAACACCGAAGGCCAACACGACTTCTGGTCGTCGATCGGCGCTGAACGAAAGCTCCTGGAGCGCGTCTCCGCCCTCGACGTCACCGCAGTCGACGCGGCGCTCATGGCATCGTGGATCGACCAGCGCACGGAACGCGCCGCCGATGTCGAACTCGTTCGCTGGGTCGGGCCGACCCCCGACGAGCACATGGATGCCTGGGCCGTCAGCCGCACGGCGATGAACGACGCACCGAAGGACGACCTCGACATCAACGACTGGGAGATGGACGCCGACGACATCCGAGAGGACGAGGACGCTCGTGCCGCTCTGGGTACGCGCTTGATGCACATCCTCGGCCTCGACCCGGATGGGCGGCCGGTGGGGCACACCTCGATCCACGTGAATCCGTTTCGACCGGCCGCCTCCTGGCAGTGGGACACGGTCGTTCTGGATGCGCACCGTCGTCGCGGCATCGGTCGATGGCTCAAGGCGGAAATGTGGCAGTGGCTTCGTGAAGCGGAGCCCGAGGTGACTCGTCTCTGCACGGGCAACGCACAGAGCAATGATCCGATGCTCTCGATCAACGTCGCCATGGGATTCTTCCCGGTGGCCGAGTTCGCGGCGTGGCAGACGCCGATCGGCGACTAGGCCCGCACCTCGAAGTAGCGGTTGAGCGGATCCACGTCGAACTCCCGAGTTTCCACCGTCGCAAACCCCGCAGCCGAGGTCAGTTCACCGAAGACGCCCTCCGTGAGGCCGAGGGTGCCGAGACCCGCGCCGCCAGGCTCCGACATGGCCGACGACATGCAATAGAGAATCGACATCCCGTACATCAGGGGCAACACCGGGATTTTCCGGTTGTCCTCGAGGCCACCGCGGGTCTTGATGTCGGCCACGAACCAGACACCGTCATCGGCCAGACAGGAGCGCGCCGAACGTACGGCATCGCCCGGGCGAGGCAGATCGTGGATCACATCGAGGGTGAGGAGGAGGTCGATCTCGTCGAGGTCGGCAAGGTCATCGAACATCCCGGCCCGGAAGCTCAGATTGTCGAGACCGGCTTCGGCCGCGCGAGCGTTGGCCGACTCGATGGCATGGACCGAGGGGTCGATGCCGATCACGGTGCTGTTGGGGTAGGCGGTCGCGATGACCGTCGCGGCAACACCCGCGCCGCACCCGATGTCGACGACCGTCGCTCCCGCGGTGAGGCGTTGGGTCATGTCGGGGATCGAATCGAGGATCACGGGCACGAGCCAGGTCTTCTGACCAGCGGCTCCCATCGCCGCCTGGAAGTGGCAGGTGTGGGCTCCGTGTTCGTCCCAGGTCATGCCGAGGCCGGTCTCGAAGGCTTCGACCGTGCGGTCGATCTCGTGGTGCGTCACGGGTGGCCCGAAGACGCCACCGACGGCCGCAGGGTGGTCGGGGTCGCACAGTGTCGCCTTCGCCTCGGGCGTGAGGTTGAAGCGTCCGTCGTCGTGCTCGGCGAGATCTGCAGCGGCGATGGCGTGCAGCCACTCTCGGACCCAACGCTCATGTAAGCCAGTCGAGGCGGCGAGCGCCTCGCTGGTGACTCCGTCGTCAGCTGCCAGTGCGTCGAACAGCCCGACCCGTAGGCCGATGTGGACGATGGCGCTCATGACCTCGCCCTGTTTCAATCGGTAGAGACTCTGAACCGTCTGGCCGAGGAGTTCGAGGTCGAGTTCGGTACGCATCGTCACGCCGCCAACATACGGGTGCGGAGCATGTTGAGCGCCATGATGCAGGTGAACTGGCGGATGCGTTCGCGGTCGAACGGCAGGGTGAGATTGACCGCCTCGGACTCGCCGTTGAGGTGGATACCGATCCACAGCGTCCCCGGATCGAGCCCCTCATGCGGTTCCGGGCCGGCGACACCACTCACCGCGATGCCGACATCGGCGCCCAGCGTGGCGCAGACACCCTCGGCCATCGCCTTGACCATTTCCTCGGAGACAGCGGGGACATCGGGCGCGTCGAGCACCGAGCGCTTCAGGTCGCGATGGTACGGCACCACCGCGCCACGGAACACGTCGCTGAATCCCGCGTGGGCGGTCAGCCGACTGGCGATCAGACCGCCGGTGAGCGACTCGGCGAGCGCGAGGGTATGGCCTTGCTTTCGCAGAAGCTCGAGGACAACCGACTCCATCGTGTCGTCGTCGAGTCCGAAGACGATGTCGCCGATGATCTCGCGGACCCGAGTCTCCTCTTCGTCGAGTATCGCGACCACTTCGGCTTCGGTGGGCGCCTTCGCCGTGATCCGGACCTTGAGGCCCTCCCAGCCGCTCGCCAGGAACGCGATCGTTGCCGTGCCGGCCTCGTCGAGTCGCTGGATCTCCTCGTCGAGCTGTTCGGCCAGTCCCGACTCTGATTGCCCCCATGTGCGCAGGGTGCGGCTGCGGATCACCGAGGTGATCCCGGCTCGAGCCTGAAGGTCGGGAAGAATCCCGGCGGCGACCATCTGTTGCATCTCCCAGGGAACACCGGGGACCGCGTAGATGATCTTTCCTTCGTCGGCGCCGGTGAGCGGACACATCAGTCCTGGCGCGGTGCCCGGCATCGCGGGGTTCACCGTCGCACCGACCGGCACATCAGCCTGCAGCAGGTTGTTGTCGGGCATCTCGCGACCGCGACCGCCGAACATCGCTTGGATCTTCTCTACGATCGCCGGATCACGAACCAGTTCGACGCCCATCACCGCGGCGATCGCGTTGCGGGTGATGTCGTCCTGGGTGGGCCCGAGCCCACCGCAGACGATCACCGCATCACTGCGATCCACAGCCTGGCGCAGGACCTCGATCATGCGGTCGAGGTTGTCGCCCACTTTGGTCTGGTAGTGGCTGTCGATGCCGACGAGGGCAAGTTGCTCACCGATCCACGACGAGTTCGTATCCACGATCTGGCCGAGCAGGAGCTCCGTGCCGACCGCAACGACTTCACACTTCATCAGTCTCCTGTTGTGCTGAGGGCGTTCTGCCCATCGATCAAGTACTGGATGCCGGTGGCCACCGTCCAGATCACGGCGATCCAGAGCAACACGTCGATCGCGGTGTCGTGATCCTCGAGGGTCGGCATCACCGCGGCGGCAAGGGCGACTCCTTGCACAAACGTCTTGTACTTCGCCGACTTGCGGGCCGGAAGCGAGAGACCGTCTCGAGCCCAACGGCTGCGCCACGCCGTGATCCCCAGTTCGCGCACCGCCATGATCGTCACCGGCACCCACCAGTAACGTTCGACCGCGACCAGACAGAAGCTGGAACCGAGAACGACGACCTTGTCGGCCAGCGGATCGAGGAACGCGCCGCTACGGCTGACGACATTGGCCCGGCGGGCCACCTTTCCATCGAAGAAGTCAGTGCTGGCCAGCGCGATGCCGAGCCCGAATGCGGCCCACGACACGCCTCGGGTGGCCTCGGCGTCGAGCACCAGCCAGAAGAGCAACGGCGCAAAGACGAGGCGCGTGATCGTCAACAGGTTGGCGGGATGAGTCAGGCCCGCTTGCCGGGGCTCCAGGAGTTCAGCCACGGCTCACCTCGGCCTCGAGATCGGGCCCGATGGCACCGGTGATCTCGACATCAGCGAACTGGCCCATCGCAAGAGTGTGGGGCACGGTGATGATTCCGTCGATTTCCGGCGCTTCTCGATGCGTCCTGCCGATACCGGGTTCGTCCACGAGAACTTCGACTGTGCGGCCGATCAACTCGTCACGTTTTTCTGCCGTGATGCCATCTTGGAGCTCACGAAGCTCAGCAAGGCGGTCGTCGCGGAGATGCTCGTCGACGGTGCCGTCGAGGTCGGCCGCATAGGTGCCGTCCTCCTTGGAGTAGGCGAAGAAGCCGCACCAGTCGAGGCGAGCGGACTCGACGAAGTCGAGCAGCTGATCGTGGTCGTCCTCGGTCTCGCCGGGGTAGCCGACGATGAAGTTCGACCGGAACGCGGCGTCGGGTTCGTTGCTCCGAATGGTCTCGATGCGCTCGAGGAACCGTGCACCATCGCCCCAGCGCTTCATTCGGCGCATCAGGGGCGGTGAGACGTGCTGCAGGCTGAGGTCGAAGTAGGGCACGCCCGTCGCACAGATCGTGTCGATCAGGCGCCCGTTGAGGTCTGACGGGTAGAGGTAGAGCAGCCGCACCCGCTCGACGCGCTCGGCCACCTGCTCGACAAGAGGAACGATCGCCCGCTCCCCCACTCCCTGATCGCGCCCGTAGGCGGCCAGGTCCTGAGCGACGAGGACGATCTCCTTCGCCTGCAGCTGGTCGACTTCCGCCAGAATCTGGTCGATGGAACGGCTGCGCTGTGGCCCTCGAAAGCTCGGGATGGCGCAGAAGCCACACGCTCGATCGCATCCCTCGGCGATCTTGATGTAGGCCCACGGCCGGGCCGAGGCGGGTCGCGGCAGATTCAGCAAGTCGAAATCGGGAGCTCGCCGGGTTGCGCCGAGCGAGACGGCGACCGACGACGGTGAAGCGGCCGGCGCGGAAGAGCTGAGGGCGACGCCGAACGGAGCGACGAGGTCGATCTCGTCGAGTTCGGCGGCGAGTTCGGCGCCGTGTCGCTCGGCCATGCATCCCGTGACCACGAGCTGTGCTCCGGATCGACGCTGCGCGGCCAGCGACAGGATCGTCTCGATCGATTCGGCCCGAGCCTCTTCGATGAATGCACATGTGTTGACGACGACAACGTCGGCCGACGACGCATCGTCGACCGCGGTCATCCCATCGGCCGCGAGCGTGCCCTCGAGCTTGTCGGAGTCGACCTCGTTCTTCGGACAACCAAGCGTTGTCAGGTGATAGGTCTGCCGGGGGCCGGACACCCATGCAGCCTAGGAGTCGAGAGCCATCATCGTCGGAACGGGTCGGATTGCTAGAGTGCCCGATGGCTCGCCATGCCGAGGAAGACGACCGGCGTCTCACCCGCTCCCTCGGTCTTCGCCACGTGTTTGTGCTCAGTACCGGGGCGATGCTCAGTTCGGGACTGTTCCTGCTCCCCGGCATCGCCGTCGAAAAGGCGGGGCCCAGTGCCGTGTTGGCCTACGGAATTGCCGGGCTCCTCGCCATTCCCGCCATGCTCTCCGTGGCCGAGTTGAGCACCGCCATGCCCCGTGCGGGCGGCGCCTACTACTTCCTCGAACGAGCCCTTGGCCCGGCCGTGGGCACGGTCGCCGGAATGGCGACCTGGTTGTCGCTGGTGCTCAAGGACGCGTTCGCATTGGTCGGGATGACGGCCTATCTCAAGATCGCGTTCGACGTTCCGTCGAAACCGCTCGCGCTGGCGTTGATTGCGGCGTTCGCGGTGATCAACATCGTCGGCTCGAAGGCGAGCGCTTCGCTGCAGCTGTGGCTCGTCGGGTTCGTGCTCGCGGTCCTTGCCTGGTTCATGGTCGCCGGTGTCGCCGATCTCGGAAGCGGGACCGGCGAACTCGAGCCGTTCTTCGGCGACGGCGTGGGCGGCCTGGCTGCGGTCGTCGGCCTCGTCTTCGTTTCCTACGGCGGGCTGACCAAAGTCGCTTCGGCCGCGGAGGAGATCGAGGACCCATCTCGCAACATTCCGTTGGGCCTGTCGCTCTCACTGCTCGTCAGCACCGTCGTCTACGTCATCGGCGCGCTCCTCGCGGTCAAGTTCGTCCCCGCGGCCGAGCTCTACGACGACCTCGCACCGATCCACACCGCAGCCGAAGAAATTCTCCCCGCCGCCGGCGCCGTGCTCGTCGCCATCGCGGCCTTGGCTGCTTTCTCGTCAGCCACCAACGCGGGCATTCTCGCGGCCGCTCGCTATCCCCTCGCGATGAGCCGCGATCACCTCCTCGCCGAACGGTTCCAGCGGCTCAGCCGCTTCAACACCCCGATCTGGGGGATCCTGGTCACGAGCGCGGGCATGGCGGTCGTGGTGGTGGCCTTCGACGTCGGCGCGATCGCCAAGCTGGCCAGCGCCTTCGTGTTGCTCACACTCGGCTTGGTCAATGCTGCGGTGATCGTGCTGCGCGCGGCACGGATCACGTCGTATGCACCGGGCTTCAAGGCACCGTTCTTCCCCTATCTCCAGCTCTTCGGCATTGGTGTCGACGTCTACCTCATCATCGAGCTGGGTGCCCTGCCCCTCGCCCTCACGGGCGGCGCCGTCGCGGTGGGCATCGCGTGGTACCTCTACTACGGGCGGACACGAGCCACCCATGCCGGGGCGATCTACCACGTCTTCGAACGTTGGGGCCGGCTGGTCGATCGCGGCGTCGACCGCGAGATCAGTCAGGCAATGCAGAGCCACGGACTACGGCCCGACGACGAGTACCCCGGCCTGGTCGCCCGAGCAGCCGTGATCAGTATGCGCGAAGGCGACGACATCTACGAGGCGGCCCGACGAGCGGCCGAGGTGCTCGGTCGCCGAATGCAGATCGACGTCGACACAGTCACGAGCCAGTTCCTCGAATCCGGTTCGTTGTGGATCCAGGCGGCCGACTCCCACCCGACGGCCACTCCGCTCGCCTTCTTCGACGTCGACGACGACCATCTCGTCATCGTGCGGGCCAAGGGGGGCGTCCAGGTGCCGCCCGAATGGGGTGGCCGCGGCGAGCACGTGAACGCGCTGTTCTTCTTGGCTGGATGTGCCGAGGCGCCGGGCCGGGCACTGCGTCTCGCCGGGGAGCTCGCTGCCTATCTCCACACCAACGACGCGGCCGCTGTGGCCGAAGCCGGCAACGAGGCCGAGGTCAAGGAGGCGCTTCTCCCCGATCTCTCGATCGGCCAATACGCGCTGCTGGCGGAACTCTCGACGGGTGCCCTCATCGATCGACGGGTCGGGGAGCTCACGATCGAGGAGGGTTTCCACCTCGAGGCGGTCCGACGCGACGGGCGCGTGCTCCGAGTCGACGACGACATGGTCCTCCAAGCCGACGATCAGATAACGCTCATCGGTCCCCTCGAGAGCCTGCCCGAGTTCGACGAGCTGGCGGCAGTCCTCGGCGACTAGCGGGTCAGAGGCCGAGGGTGACGGCTGCTTCGACGGGCTCGCCGCCGGAGAGGATGACCACGCTGGCAATCCAGAGCATCAACAGGATGATCCCCTCGCGTCGAGTGACGCGGGACCCGGTGATCATCATGAGCCAGCTGATCACCACGATCGCCACCATGAGCAACGATCCCCACTCGGCCAGCCGAGTGTCGAGCACGGGCCCTGGTCCGACGAGACCGATCACGCCGCCGACCGCCAAGCTGTTGAAGACATTGGACCCGAGGAGATTGCCGATCAGCAGATCGGTTTCGCCTCGACGTGCGGCGGCGAGCGCCGTGACGAGCTCGGGGGCAGACGTACCGACGGCGACCAGCGTGAACCCGATGAATCCTCCTGAAAGGTCGAGTTCGTCGGCGACCCTCGTCGCCCCCTCGACGATGAACCACGCCGAGGCCGCCACGATCACAAGGCCGATGAGGGTGCGAGCAGACTCGAGAGAGACCGAGTGCTCCTTGTCGCCGACCAGCTCCTCGACGTCTTCCGCGATGGGGTCGCCGCTGCGGGCCGAACGCAGCACCGTGGCGAGGACCGCGATGAGGAGAACCGCGAGCACGGCGCCCTCCCATCGGCTCACATCGCCCTGGATCAGACCGGCGAAGACAAGCACCGCGGCGACGGAGATCGGCGCTTCGCGTCGAACGGTCTGCGAACGCACGGGTATGACCGTGACAAACGAGGCCGCGGCAAGCACCAGCGAAATGTTGGCGACGTTGGAGCCGATGACATTGCCGACACCGATATCGAGGTTGTCGTCGAAGGCGGCGAGGCCTGAGACGACCATTTCCGGTGCGCTGGTACCGAAGCCGATCACCACCGCGCCGACGATGACGGGGGCAACTCGGAAGATGACGGCCAAGCGGGCCGCGCCCTTGACGAACTGGTCAGCCGCCAGGGTCAGGACAACAAGCCCCGCGATGGCGTAGATGAGACCGAGCAGCATGAGAACGCGGATTCTACGGGGAGATCAATCCTCGCCGCGACGAGCAGCCAGCTCTTCCGGCGAGATGAGTACGTCGCGAGCTTTCGAGCCGGTGGAGGGACCCACCACGCCGCGCTCCTCGAGAAGGTCCATGATGCGACCGGCGCGAGCGAACCCCACCCGCAGCTTGCGCTGCAGCATCGAGGTGGAACCGAGTTGGGTCTGCACCACCAGCTCCATCGCCTGCACAAAGAGTTCGTCGCCGTCATCGTCGGCCTGCGGTGGCGCGTCGGTGATGAGACCCAGCGACGGTGGAGTGTTGGTGACCCCACCAGGAAGGGCCGTGGGCAGCGCCGCGGCTTCGCCGCCCGCAGATGCACCACCTCCGCCTTCGCCCTCGATCGCAACGCTCTGATCGTCGGCGAACTCGGGGGCCTGGTCCTTCCAGTGTTTGACGATGGCCCGGACCTCTTCTTCCTCGACCCAACAGCCCTGTACTCGATGCGGTGAGGACGACGACGGGCCCAGCATGAGGAGATCGCCCTTGCCGACCAATCGTTCGGCGCCGGGCTGGTCGAGAATCACGCGCGAATCGGTGAGGCTGGAGACGGCGAAGGCGAGACGCGCGGGCACATTGGCCTTGATGACGCCGGTGATGACGTTGACCGAGGGTCGCTGGGTGGCGATGACGAGGTGGATGCCGACGGCACGGGCCATCTGCGCGATTCGGGCGATCGAATCTTCGACGTCGCGAGCCGCCACCATCATGAGGTCGGCGAGCTCGTCGACCACGACGAGGATGAACGGCAGGCGCCGGTACTTGAGCGGCTCACCGTGTTCGTCGGTCTCACCGAGGCCCACTTCGAGCGTGTCGTTCTCGACGGCGTTGTTGTAGCCGGTGATGTCGCGGAAGCCGACCTTGTGGAGAAGGTCGTAGCGCCGCTCCATCTCTCGAACGGCCCAGGCAAGCGCGTTGGCCGCCTTGCGCGGGTCGGTGACGGGCGCAGTGAGCAGATGAGGGGCCTTGTCGTATTGGCCCATTTCGACGCGCTTCGGGTCGACCAGGATCAAGCGCACCTGATCGGGGGTCGACCGCATCAGAATCGAGGTGAGAAGAGAGTTGAGGCACGACGACTTGCCCGCGCCGGTCGCGCCGGCGATGAGCACGTGGGGCATCGTCGCGAGGTTGATCATCATGTTGCGCCCGTTGATGTCGCGCCCGATGGCGACTTCGAGGGGATGCGAGGCCTGACGAGCCTCTTTGGACCCGAGGATGTCGCCGACGGTGATGATCTCGCGAGAGGTGTTGGGAACCTCGACACCGATGGCCCGACGCCCGGGGATCGGCGCCAGAATTCGCACGTCGGGCGACGCCATCGCGTAGGCGATGTCTTTGCGGAGGCTCTCGAGCTTGCTGACCTTGACGCCCTCGCCCAGCTCGAGGACATAGCGGGTCACGGTCGGGCCGACCACCGGCTCGAGCAGCGTGGTTTCGACACCGAACTGCGCCAGCGCCGCGTGGAGCAGCTGGCCGCGTCCGGCAACCTCAGCGGCGTCGACTTCTTGTTTGTCGCTACGAGCGAGCATCGCGAGAGGCGGGAGTGTCCAGTCGCCGGGGTCGAGGGTGAGTTCTTGCTGCTCCTGTTCGCGGACCGGCTCGGCGGGGGTCTTCGCCTTACGCTTCTTGGCCTTGGCTGGTTCGATCTCGACGGTCGGTTCCGGCTCGGGGTCGGCCGGGGTTTCCGCCGGCGCCTCGGCGCGGAGGTCGATCACGTCGGAGTTCGGGTCGGTGAAAAGCCCACGGAAGGCGCGAGCGACGAGCCCCCAGACGGGGCCGAGAAGATTGCCGGCACCGCGGCCGACCTCGCGAGCGGTGGACCCGGTGAGAACCATCACCCCGACAACGCCGATGGCGATCAGGATCAGAACACTTCCGACCAGAGCCAGCAGGCCGTGGAGTGGCCCGCCCACCGCCATACCGAGCACGCCCCCGGCAGCACCGATCTCGCTGACCGCGTCGTCGATACCGGGGCGGCCCCGCAGCACGTGGAGAAGACCCGACGAGGCCACCACGATCAGGACACCGCCGACGGCTACACGAGCCATGCGCTCGGCTTCGCTGTCGTCGACATCGTCGCCCTTGATCAGTGCAACGCCGAGGCCGACCAGCCCAATCGGGATGACGACCCGGAGGAGCCCGACACCGAGCGCGAGGAGATCGTCGAGCGCTTCACCGACGACGCCTGCCGCGCCGACCCAAACGCTCGCCGCGGCGAGAAGACCCAGCAGAATCGCACCCACGCCCCAGATGTCGGCCTGATGACCAGACAGGACGGATCCGACGGCCTGACGTGAGGCCGACGGCTTTTTTGTGCTGGTTTTGCGGGCCGCCGCCTTCTTCGCCGGCGCGCGCTTCTTGGACTTCGCTTTTGTGGCCACGATGGCCACGACGCTACCAGCGGTGTATGTCACGGCTGGGGCACCCTCGCGCGGTCTGCATCGCGGCACGCGCGGATCGTGAGATCGGGACGTCCGGCGTCAGGCCGATCGCGGCGGAAGGAAAGCACTAGGGCGTCCGCGGCATCTATACCAGTGGGGTGGTGACACCCGAGCGCGACGGTCAAGTGGAGGTGGTGCAGGAGGGTTCCTCGTTCGAGGATTGGTACACCGCGACCTACGACCGTCTGGCTCGGACCATGACCGTCATGCTCGCCAACGTCGAGGTGGGCCGACAGGTCGCCGACGAGGCGATGACAAAGGCGTTCGGAAGGTGGGGCGACAAGGTCCCCCCATCTGCCGATACGTGGGTGTTTGCCGTGGCGCTGAAGACGGGGCGGCGCCGAGAGCGACGACGTCAGATTGACCAGTTCGCGACGACGGCGGCCACACACCGCGTGGTCGAATCACTGACGGAGCGTGATCTCGACCTGTGGCGAGAGGCCGCGGCGCTGCCGCTTCGCTCACGCGAAGCCGCCGCCTTGCGCTACATCGGCGAACTCACCGACGCCGACGTCGCGATCATCACGGGAAACGAAACCGAAGCACCCAGCGCTGAGCTCGAGCCCGACCGGTTCGGGCCGCTGCGCGAGATCGATATCGGCCCGCCTCCGCCGATCGATCGGATTGCCGTTCGAATGAGAGACCGAGCCCGTCGTCGTCAGCTCGGAGTCGCGGGGATCAGCGTTGTCGGTCTCGCGTTGGTTCTGAGCACGACCAACCTCCGATCGCCGACGACCCTCGAGCCGGAGACCGCCGACCAGCCCCGGACCTCCCTCCCCGACACCGATCGGCCCGGAGGGGCGACGTGCGCCGGCGAAATGCCGGTCTTCGCAACGCTGAGTCCGGACGGCCGAGAACTCGCGCGTACCGACTTCCACGGCGCCAGCGGCCCCGCCCCCGACTCGGTCCCGGCCTTGGACGGCCAACGAGTGTCCCACTGGCTCGGAGACTTCGATGTTGCCATCGAGATCCGGTGGCCCGGATCCCCCATCCCGCGAGGATCTTCCACAACGCAGGTCGTGAACGAATACGGCATCGGTCCCGTACTCGCCCACGACGCGGTCAACAGCCGGTTCATCGCATCGGTCGACGTGGACGGGGCCTCCGCCGATGGGTGTGATCTCGTCTCCATCGAGATCTTCGGCCCGCGGGTCGACCCGATCTTCGACAGCGCCTGGGGATTCGCCGCCGGGTTGCGACCCGTCGCCGACCTTTCCGACACACTCGCCGACGAGGACGGCCGCGCGGCGCAAGCGACTCCCGACGACACCCGGCCGCTGGGCGAGTGCGCCAGCTCGATCGTGATCACCGGCGAGGAGCCGTCCGACCGGGCACTCATCACGCTGGCGGAACGCTTCCTTGCGGACCGGCTCGCTGGAGCCGCGGCAGAGCTGTGCCTGACCGAACCGGGGCTCAATACCTATCTGACCCGGTACCTGACGCATCAGCCGATGCCAGAGAATCTCCCGCCGCTCTGCCTCTACGAGTGCCCGGAGGGCTCGGCGATCGGGGGCCGTGTCCAGGTCAGCCCCGGCAGAGCCGGAGCCGAGATCCTGATCGACTACGAGATCGACGGTGAGGTGCGGACGCTGCGAGAGGAGCTCTCCATCGAGGTGCTCGAATCCGGCCTGCTCCTGATCTCCTCGGCATCGCTCGACGTCGACTCACACATCTCGGAGTCGCTCGGTCGCACGATCATCAGCGAACTCCTCGATGCCCTCGCCGCGGGCGAGTGGGATGTCGCAGCAGCGGCACTGCTCAACGAGGGATCAGGAGTGGACGACGAGCGAGTCGGCGAGGACTGGTATGTGCGTGGCTACGACGAGGTGTTCAGTCAGCTCTGCGAGACCGCGGTCTGCGGCGCTCCCTACACGATTGGCGAATCGACGCGGGCTTCGGAAACCTCGAGAACCATGGCCGTCACCTTCCAGACGGCCGACGGACCTGTCGTGACGGAGATGCAGCTCGGGATGTTCGAGGGCATCACGACCGCGATGACACTCCCTCCCGATGGCACGGTGCTCGACGCGATGCCGAGCATCGACGTCCGCTTGTTCGGCGAGCCCTACTCCGGAGAGCTCACGGTGCTTCGCCACCGCAGCGCCGAGCACATCGTCGACGGGGAATCGACTTGGAGCAGCAACTGGCGCTACCGAAACGTTGGCGACCAGTTTGCGATTGCGGGCGGCATCGTCGTTCGTCCTCACCACACAGGCGCTCGAGGCACGTTCTACCTGGAGGCGACCGGTCTGGACTTCGAGGAGGACATCTTCACCGACGAGCACGAGGGAGGTCTGCGCGGCGCGAGCACGGCAGATGGGCATGCGCTGGCCTTCGTGCGCGACGGCGGCTACGAACTGATCGCCATCGATCTCGAGTCCGGCGAACAAGCTCGGCTCCCGTGCGAAGTGTGCGTTGAACACAGCGACGAGCGTGTGTGGTTCGTCGACGCCGGCGACACACGCATAGCTCTCGGCCACGGGGCGGGCGACAGCTACTCGACGACGATCTACGAGTTCGACCCGGCGACGTTGACCCTCGGCGAACAAGTCGGTGTCGTCGGGTTTGAGCAGAGTCACGACCGAGCCCAGCTGTCGCCCGATGGGGGCCTCGTCGCCGCCCTTCTCTTCCCCGGCCTGAACGAGCCGTCGCGATCGGTGGCGCTGTTCGACACCGTCTCGGGCGAGAGGACGTCGACCCACACCTACACGCTCGAAGGCGAGGCAACGATCGAGTCCATGGACTACGACGGCCGGTTCATCCTGGCCGAATTGAGCAACGGCACCACGTGGGTCATCGACACGACCGAGTCCGGAGCAGAGCGAATCGTGACGGTACCGGCTCGCATTCGCTTCGGGTGAGCGCAACCGTCAGACCGGAAACCGACGATCGGACCTCGGCCGCCCGGTCACGCGTCGACACGAGATCCTCCGCGCGAGGCACGCGCCGTTCTGGCGCCCATTCACCTCGACATCGTCATGCGGCAGCAGTCAGCCCACGCGCACCATCGGCACGATCATCGGGCGCCGACGGGTGCGGTCGCTCACCGTTCGACCGGCAGCGCGCCGGGTGATCTGATTCAGTTTGTCGAGGCTGGCTTCGCCCTTGGCGAGCGCCTTCAGGATGTCGCGCTCCACCTCGTCGGCCACCGCGGTCTCGTGAGCGACGACGGCGGGCTGTTCGACCCAGCCGCGTGAGACGACGTCGGGGCCGGCGAGGATTTCACCGTGTTCGAGGTCGACATGGACTACGACCGAGACGAACCCGTCGTCGCCGAGCACGCGACGATCCCCGAGAACTGCGTTGCCGAGATCACCGACCATGCCGTCGACATAGACCCGATCGGTGCCGATCGACCCGAGGTGGGTGATGCCGTCGTCGGAGAGTTCGATCTGATCGCCGTCCTCGCAGAAGACGACGCGATCCTCGGGCATGCCCATCTTGTGGGCGAGATCTCTGTGGGCGACGAGATGGGCGTATTCGCCGTGCACGGGGACGAACCACTCGGGCACAGCAACGGAGTGGAGAGTGGCCAACTCCTGCTGCTTGCCGTGACCGCTAGTGTGGACGTCCACCTGGCCGCTGTGGAGCACCTTGGCCCCGAGGCGGGCAAGGCCGTTGCGCACCGAGGCGACCGCTGCTTCGTTGCCCGGAATCGGGTGTGAGGAGAAGACGACGGTGTCGTTGTCATCGAGCTTCAGCCACCGGCTCTCGCCGATCGACATCTGGGTGAGCGCCGCTCGGGGCTCGCCCTGCGAGCCGGTGCACACCACGACGATGCGTTCGGGCGGCAGATCATCGATGTCTTCGATGTCGCGGATGGACGCATCGGGGATGCGGAGAATGCCCACGTCTCTCGCGAGCTTCACGTTGCGCCGCATCGAGAGCCCGAGGGTGACCAACACCCGCCCGGTCTCCACCGCAGCATCGGCGATCTGCTGGATCCGGTGAATGTGGCTCGCGAAGGAGGCGATGATCACCCGGCGGCCCTCTTGGGCGCGGATGACCGACGACAGCGCTTCACCGACATCCTTCTCGGAGCGGGAGGCTCCCGGCTGATCTGCGTTGGTCGAGTCGGCCAACATGAGACGGATACCCGGATCCCAGGCAAGAGCGCCGATGCGGGACAGATCGGTCCGACGCCCGTCGACCGGCGTGAGGTCGAGCTTGAAGTCACTCGAGTGGAGGATCACGCCCTGGTCGGTGTGGAAGGCGGTGATGTTGCCCGACGGGATCGAATGGGTGACGGGGAGGAACTCGCACTCGAAGGGGCCGACCATCCCGCGGTCGCCGTCCTTGATCTCGCGCAGTTGGGCCTTGTCGAGCAGCCGGGCTTCCTTGAGCTTGTGCTGTACGAGCCCGAGCGTGAAGGCCGAGCCGTAGATGGGCGCCGACAGGTGCGCCATCAGATAGGGCAACGCCCCGATGTGATCCTCATGGGCATGGGTGGCGATGATCGCCTCGACCCGGTCGGCGTTGTCGATCAGATAGCTGAGGTCGGGCAGTACCGCGTCGACGCCGGGAAGGTCGTCGCCGGCGAACATCTGACCGCAGTCGAGCACGACGATGCGTCCCTCGGTCTCGATCGCCGCACAGTTGCGACCGATCTGACCGAGACCTCCGAGAAACGTGAGTCGAACGGGTGCGGCCCGCTTGTCCGCCACCTCAGGCTCGACCAAGATCGGCGAGCACTGTCTTGGCATCTGCCTCGACGAAGTCGGGTTCGGGACCCATCGGCATGCGAGTCGGGCCGCCGGGGAGACCGAGCACACGCAGCATTGCCTTGGTGGGAGTCGGGTTCGGCGCGAGGTCGCCGGTTTCGAACTCGTACGACGGAATCAGCCGGCGATTGATCTCGGCGGCTTTGCGAACGTCGCCGCCGAGGAAGGCCGTGAGCATGTCGGAGGTTTCGTTGCCGACCCAATGAGTGGCGACGCCGATGGTGCCGACCGCGCCGACCGCCATGAGGGCGAGGGTGAGCCCGTCATCGCCGCTGTAGACCTCGGTGCCTTCGGGCGCAAGCGACAGCATGCGAGCGGTCTCCCCCGGGCTGGCGGCGGCATCCTTCACCCCGACGATGTTCTCGACCTCGGTGAACAGGTCGACCATCGTCTCGGTGTCGATCTTGCGACCGGTGCGAACGGGAATGTCGTAGAGCAGGACCGGGAGATCGGTGGCAGCAGCACAGGCTCGGAAGTGTTCGCTCAAACCGGCCTGCGACGGACGGTTGTAATAGCCGGCGACGTGGAGGATGCCATGAGCACCCGCGCCTGTGGCCCGCTTCGTCAGCTCGACGGCGGCCTTGGTGTCGTTGCTTCCCGCGCCGGCAACGACGGGAGTGTCGGTGGCATCGACCACCGCTCGGATCAAGTCGATCTGTTCGTCGTGCGTGAGGGTGGGGCTTTCACCGGTGGTGCCGGCGATGACGAGACCGTCGTTTCCGCCCTCGGTGGTGAGGTGCGAGGCGAGCGCCTGGGCTCCGTCGATGTCGAGCGAACCGTCGGCATTGAAGGGCGTCACCATGGCGGTGAGAACCCGCCCGAATCGTGCTTCCATACGGCAATGGTGCCACGCCGGACCGCGATTGCCGCCCCTATTCGTCCGTTGTCTCTTGTGCTGTCTCTTGCGTGCGATCACGGCCGAGCGTCGCGAGGAGGTGTTCGTGCAGCTCGAACCAGATGGTGTGCACGGAGTCGACGCTCGGAGACGCGATCCAGGCCGTGTCGATCTCGGCTTCGCGAAGGGCGGCGGCGAACCGAGTCGAGTAGGCGGCGAATCGATCGAGCTTTGCTTCGAGCGCCGCAAGAACCGGTGCCAGTTGGGCGACCAGCGCCGCCAGATCGAGGCGCGTGGCATCGGCTGCCAGAGCCGCAAGGAAGGCACGATTGAGCGGCAGGAACGCCTCGTAGGCCGTGCCCAGGTCGGCTCGGCCCACCCGTTCGCTCTCGGCCAGGAGATGAGCGGCCAACTCGGCCTGTCCCGCGCCGGTCAGCGAATGTCGCGACTCGACGCCGCGCACCCTCACCTGGTCGAGCGCCACCGCGGCTGCCATCAGGCCCTCGAACACCTCGCCGTCGCCTCCCAGCTGGACGAAAGCGACGCTGATTTCTTCGCTCGCGCCACGACTGCGGAGCCGAGCCGCCAACAGCAACAGGATGCGCGACTCGATCATTCGAGTGCGAGCTCGCGGGTTCGTTTGCGCAGGATCAGGACGTAGGCGACGACGGTCCCGAACGAGAAGAAGAACCATTGGAATGCGTAGGCGAGGTGCGGGCCCTCATCGAGCCCTGGCGCGGGGACGGGAATGGGCAGCTCACCGAGGGGCGGAGCCTGTTGCACCAGCTGAACCCAGGATTCCTCGAACTCGAGGCCGAGCATCTCACCGGCGACGACGGTGTCGAGTCGACTGATCTCCGGCCAGATCGATGAGGTTCCGCCGCCGATTCGGCCGCCCCCGACCGATCCGCGGATGCGACCGAGCACCTCAATGGTGCCGGTCGGTGTATCGATCACTCGGTTGTCGGCACCGGCCGCCCAGAGACGTGGGACCCACCCGCGACTGACGACGATCAGCCGCCCGTCGGAAAGGCGCATTGGAGTGGCGAGCCATGCGCCGGCCTGGGTGTCGAACGTGCGATTTGCCACCAGAAAGGACTCGTCCGCCAGGTACTCCCCGGAGACCAACACGGCGGTGTGGTCGAGTGGGTCGGTGCCGAACAGCGCCTCGACGGCGACCGGATCGGCCTGAATCGCCTCACGGACATCGACGTTGAGCGCCTTGCGCTCGTCGAGTCGGTCGAGTTGCCAGAATCCCAGACCCACCATGACGACCACCATCGTCGCCACAAAGAGGTGGGAAATCAGCCACTTCGGGCTGAGAAAAGGCCGCATGGTGTGGGTCAGAGACCGAGGTAAGCGTCGAGTCCGACGGTGACACCCGGAAACTCGGCGATGCGCTTACAGGCAAGCACCACACCGGGCATGAACGAGGTCCGGTCGACCGTCTCGTGACGGATCGCCAGTGTCTGGCCCGTGGTACCGAGAAGGACCTCCTGGTTGGCGACGACACCGCGCATGCGTACGGCATGAATCCGAATCCCCGCGGGACCTTCCCCACCCCGCGCCCCCTCGTAGACCTCGAGCGTGGTGGGGTCGGGAGCCCAGTCGTTGGACGCCGCCGCCATTCGCTCGGCCGTGTGGGTCGCGGTTCCCGACGGCGAATCGATCTTGGTGTCGTGGTGGTATTCGACGATCTCCGCCGTGTCGAAAAACGGGGCTGCGATCTCCGCGAAACGAGTCATCAGCACCGCGCCGATGGCGAAGTTGGGTGCCAGGATGCAGTTGCTCTCGGTGAAGAGGGCTCGATACGACTCGTGATCAGCCTCGTCGAAACCGGAGGTGCCCACGACGGCATGAATGCCGTTGGCGGCAAGGAACGGCACCAAGGCGCGGGCGGCATCGATCACCGTGAAGTCGACCACCACGTCGCACGCCGCGTCGACGAGGGCCTGCGGGTCGTCGCCGATGTCGAGCCTGGTCGCGAGTTCGAGCGCCGCGTCGGCCTCGACGGCACGGCACACCTCCTGACCCATACGCCCTGCGGCTCCTACTACTCCGACACGTGTCATGCCCGCAGACTAGGTGTCGGCGGAAGGCTTCAGGCGGAGATTCCCATGCGGCTCAGTACGTGGGCAGTAGCGGAGTCGAGGCCGTCCTGATCGTCGGCCACCGCGCAGACGAGGCGGTCGGGACGCACGATCGAGAGTCCGTGGCCGCCGATCTCAGCCGCGTCGACGCGCACCACGATGGCGCCAGCGTCGCGCCACGCCTGAGGCACGCTCAACGATTCGTCAGCCACAAGAACGGCGAAACCGGACCCGAAGCGGGCGTCGGTCGATACGCCGGCGGTACGGGTGGCGCTGGCCGGCTGCCCCACGAACACGCCCTGGCCGTAGAAGAGGCCGCCTTCCACATCGGGGAAGTCGCGGCCGCCATAGCCGGCGGACTCGTCGGCATCGACGTCCTTACCGGACAATTGATCGATCAGCTTGCCCGTGTCAACGGCGTGGGCCACCACCTGCGCCGCGTGAGGGCGCCGCTCGTCGTTGTAACTGTCGAGCAAGACGTCGCCGGCCTTGCCGCGGGCCACCATCCCCATCTTCCAGGCGAGGTTGAGTGCGTCACGTATGCCCGAGTTCAGGCCTTGTCCATTGAACGGCGGCATCTGGTGGGCCGAGTCGCCGGCGAGAAATACGTTGCCTTCGCGCATGCGGTCGGCCACAACGGCATGGAATCGGTAGCTGACCGCACGAATGATTCGCCCCTGTTCGGGTGTCAGCCAGGGGGCAACGAGCTCCCAGACCTTCTCGTCGGCCGTGAGCTCCTCGGGCGTCTCGCCGGGGAGGGCTTGGAATTCCCATCGACGGTGCCACTTGTCGCCCGGAACGAAAGTGCCTGGTCTCTCCGGGTCGCAGATCTGGGTGGCGCCACCCTCGCGGAGGCCCTGCTCGTCGCCCAGCCACTCGATGTCGATCACGACCCAGTGCTGGTCGAAACCCTGGTCGATCGGCGCGATGCCGAGCCGCTTGCGCGTCGGGCTCGACGCGCCGTCGCAACCGACTGCCCAGCGGGCCGAGACGCTCGTGCCATCGGCGAGGCGGGCCTCGACGCTGTCGCCGTTGTCGACGACGTCGGTGCACTCGACCGATACCCGCATGTCGACCCCGCGCTCTGCCGCCGTCTCGCGCAGCATCGCATCGAGATTGGGTTGGTAGTACATGCCCATCGGCGGGTAACCGAGTCGACCGACGAAGTCGTCCGGCACATCGAAGCCGAGGATCCGGTTGTGGTCGGCGTCGACGAACTGGGCGCTCGTCAACGGCGTCAGCAGGGCCTGCGTCTCGTCCTCGAGATCGAGAATCGATCCCATACAGCGCTGGATCTCCTCGTCCATCCCGATGGCACGCGGCAGGTGATAGATGTCGGGTTCCTTCTCGATCACGATCGAATCGAGGCCCTGACCCTCGAGCGCGAGCGAGAGGGCAATGCCGACCGGTCCCCCTCCGATGATCACGACGTCGGTATCGAGCATCAGAAGCTGACGGCCTGCAGGTCACGGGCGACGACGACTTCACCCTTGTAGCCGGACGCCGCGACCTCGGCGGCGTACGCGGCCTCGTCACCCTCGTGCCGAGGCTGCGGGATCAGGTGAGTGAGGACGAGCACAGGCACGCCGACCCTCGCGGCCATCTCGCCGAGTTGCACACTGTCGGCGTGGTAGTCGGCGATGTCGGCCAAGTGCGGCGCCACCTCCATGAAGGGACGCAGCTGCTCGGTGCGAAACACCTCGTGCACCAGCACATCAGCTCCGGCCGAGAGTTCTTCGACCTCCGCACAGACACGAGTATCGCCGGAGATCACCACCGCACCGTCGGCCGTGTCGACCCGATACGCCATCGCCGGCGAAACCGGTTCGTGGTGGACCGCTACCGCGGTGACTTTCGCGTCATCGTTCTCCCAGACCACCGTGGGGGCCGTTGGGGTCGGGAACCCGATCACTTCGGGATCGGGCCGATCGGTACGGCCCACATGGGACTGGCGGATGGCGATGTCCCCGGCCCACGGGATCATCATGGCGTCGAGGAAGTCGGTCGTCGGGCCGACCGGCGCGACGACCGGCAGCGACGTGAACTGGCCGTGGTTCTCCGTCCATCGAGTGAAGAGCACGTCCTGCAGACCGGTCAGGTGGTCGCTGTGGTGGTGAGTGATGAACACCGCGGTGAGGTCGCCGCATGACACCCCTGTCTCGATGAGCCGGAGAACAGTGGCACGCCCCGCGTCGAACTGCAGCAAGGTCTCGCCGTGCCGTACGAGCGCACCGGCTCCGGCGCGACCGGGATGGGCGTGAGGCACTCCCGTGCCCGTGATGATGACCTGCGTCATGCTCAGCCCTCGGCCATCGCCGCGAAGACATCCTCGATGTCGGGAGGCGCCAGAAATTCGATCGGCGTGGGCGGCCCCCAAGAATAGAGACTCTCTTTGCCGTCCCAATCCTTGGGCTTGTACGCCTCTTGGCTCGAGATGCGATCAATGTCGGAGGAGTACTCGGCGAAATTCCCCGACGGGTCCTTGAGGTACCAGAAGTAGTTCGAGCCGATGGCGTGGCGACCGAGGCCCCATACGTGGCTGTCGGCATCGAGCTCGAGCATGTGGCCCGCGCCTCGGCCGACCTCGTCGACGTCGTCGCACTCGAAGCTGATGTGGTGCAAGAACGGCTGCTCGGCGAGTTGCACCGCGAGGTTGTGGTGAACCTCGCCGCAGCGCATGAAGCCGCCGAAACCGCCGAGCGCATCACTCAGCTCGAAGCCCAGCACCTCGGTGTGGAACTTGATCGACGCGTCCGGGTCCTTCGTGCCCCGCACCATGTGGGTGAGGTTCGAGGGCTGGACCGGGTTACTCCGCATCACGGCGTCGGCCGGCGTGTCGACCCGCGGCGCGGCCGACGGTGTGTTGACGATCGGGAGCTCGTTCGCCGCCGCGCCGTATCGAGGCGCGACGGAGATCTCGTAGGCCACGTTGTCGATCGGGTCGCGGAAACGGAGGGTGTCGCCGGCATCGATCTCGATGCCCATGTCGACGGCCTCGAGCGCGGCAGCGATGCGAGCGAGATCATCGGGATCGTCGGCGCCGAGACCGATCTGACGAATGCCGCGGTAACGCGCCTGTTCGAGCACCAACTGCACTCCGCCGTCGCGTGTGGACATGTGTCCGGGATCTCCCTCGGTCAGTCCGAATTGGCGATACCACTCTCGGGTGTCGTCCATCGCGGTCACGCCGACATGCAGTGTGGTCAATCGGTGCAGTGACATTTGGTGATCCCATCCGTTCCAAGCCTGTTGCCAGAATATGATCAATTGATATAGTTTAGTCAAGCGAGGGAGAAGAAAATATGGGATTCCGGTTTGCCAATGTCGACGATCGAGCGGTGTTGATCGACGGCGACGACTACTACGACATCGAGACATTGTCCGATGGGTCCATTCCGAGCGATCCGATGTTTGCGCTCGCGCACCACGGCGACTTCCACGCACTCGCGGCCGGGCTTTCGGCGGCGGAGCCCACCGGCAGGCTCGGCGATGTCGTCCTCGCTGCGCCCTCGCCGCGCCCTCGCAACTCCTACGGCGTCGGTCTCAACTACGCCAAACACGCTGAAGAGGGGGGCATGGAGCTCCCCGAGAAGCCGATGGTCTTCACCAAGTTCCCCTCGTGCATCGTGGGACCCGACGCCGACGTCGAGCTCCGGGGCGACATGGTCGATTACGAGGCTGAGCTGCTCGTCGTCATCGGAAAGTCCGGCAAGGACATCGCGAAAGCCGACGCCCTCGACTACGTGGCCGGGTTCACCATCGGCCAGGACATCTCCGACCGACCGGCCCAGTTCATGGCCAAACCCGCCCACTTCTCGCTCGGCAAGTCGTTCGACACTTACGGTCCCATGGGCCCGGCGATCGTCTCTCTCGATCTCATCGCCGATCCGGCCGATCTCGCCATTCGGTGCGTGATCGACGGCGATGTCCGTCAGGACGACACCACGGCCAATCTCATCTTCGACGTGCCCACGCTGATCTCGTTCCTCTCCCACATCACCACCTTGTCGGTCGGCGACGTGATCTGGACCGGCACCCCTGAGGGCATCGGCTTCACCCAACAGAAGCTGTTGAAGGACGGTGAAGTCATCGTCACCGAAGTCGAGGGACTCGGCACGATGACCAACCGCTGTGTTCGTGTGAGCGACTGGGAGAGCTGACCCCCGAGACGAACTAGCCGACGGGCTCGACCACCGAACGCACCTGCGTGCCGGCGAGCACCTTCGCCAGGACCCGCTGCACGTCATCGGCGGTGACGGCTCGCACCCGCTCGAGATACTCGGGAACCTCGACCACTCGATCGCGTACGAGCAGGTTGGTCGCAAGCTGCGCCATGCGACTGCCAGCGTCTTCGAGCGCCAGCACCGTGCCACCCTCGAACCCGCCGCGAGCGACATCCATCTCGCGCTCCCCCGGGCCGTTCTGCGCCACGTCGGCGAGTTCGTGTTCGACGACCGCGCAGAGTTCTTCGAGCCGATCGGGCGACGTGCCCGCATAGACCGAGAACGTGCCGCTGTCGACGTAGCTGCCCATCGACGAGAAGACCGAGTACGACATGCCTCGCTTCTCTCGCACTTCCTGGAAGAGCCGACTCGACCATCCACCGCCGATCAGCTGGTTGGCCACCGCCAATGCGAAGCGGTCGTCGTCGAACTGATCGAGACCCCGCCAACCGAGCGCGACATGGGCTTGCTCGATGTTGCGCTGTTCAGTGCGCAGCGGTTCTTCATCGGCATCCGGCGCGACACGCAGTGGTGCCGACCCTGACTCCAAGCCGCCAAGCCCGGCGTCGACACGGGCACAGATGTCGTCGTGATCGACATCGCCGACGACCGCGAGCACGAGGTTGGCCCGGCGATACCACCGATCATGGAAAGCCCGCACGTCGTCGCCGCTCATGCCTCGCACCGACTCGACGGTGCCCAACACCTCCCAGCCGAGCGGATGGTTCGGGAAGAGACCGAGAGCCAGGTTCTGATGCACGACGTCGTCGGGCGTGTCGGCGCTCCACGAGACCTCCTCGAGGATGACCTGGCGCTCAGCATCGACCTCGTCGTCCGAGAACCCTGGGTCGGCAAGCACGTCGAGCAGCGTGTCGAGGCCGAAGTCGAGATCCTTGGCCGGCACGCGGGCATGGAACGCCGTGTACTCCTTGGAGGTGAAGGCGTTGAGGTCGCCGCCAACGGCATCGATGCCCTCGGCGATGTCGCGGGCGCTGCGGGTGCTGCTGCCCTTGAACAACAGATGTTCGAGAAAGTGTGAGGCACCGGCGATCTCGGGCGCCTCATCCCGGTTGCCGACACCGACCCATGCGCCGACGGCCACTGAACGAGCCGTTGGATCGTGTTGTGTCACGACCTTCAGCCCCCCGGACAGGCGAGCGACGCGGGTGGTCAGAGGAACCGGTGAATCGGTCGTCATGCGGGGAACTCGTAGCCGAACATCTCGATATCGCGTCGGTAGATGTCGGCGACCATGTCTCTCGTTTCGCTGGTGTAGTAGTCGGTCAGGTCGATCGACCGTTCCGTACGGTTCAGATGCGCAGGCTGGATCGTACGGCCGAGGGCTTCCTCAACCGCACCGAGGTCGGTCTCGAGCGATTCGGTTCGACCCACATGGTCCACGAGCACTGTGCCGTCGACGTCGCAGACGAATGTCCACTGCGGCTGAAACACGACATCGAGAGCGGCGAGGTCTGCTTCGATCAACCACTCGCCGACGAATCGGTCGAACGACGAGAAGACCGGCGACTGATAGTCGGAGTTCGGGATCGGCTGCACGAACTCGGTGCCGCTCGCTCGAACAAACTCGTAGGCCGACACCAGACGGTCCCACGGATTGCGTACGAACGCGAACCGGAAGTAGTTCCCGAAGTGACGCCGGGAGATGCGTTGGTAGTCGATCGCCCGCCGATGGCCGATGTTGCCACCGTACAAAGCGAGCGAGACACTCGTGCCCGCCGCCTTGGGCACATGAATGAAGAGCGATCCGGTCTCGCGGAAGCACGGAAGAAAGACGTCCGTGCCCCCGCGAGCCAGATGAAAGCGCTGTCGCCAGAGCTCCGGGACGAGCCGGTCGTAGGACCGACGAATCACGGAAGACTCACGAGGCGAGGACTAGCGGCGTCCGCGGCCACCGCGGCCACGGCCACCACCGCCGCCGGAGCGGCGCGGGGCGTCGGGACCGAGATCGCCGTATTCGCCGGAGAGCTCCTCGTCGAACGCAGCCTCGAACGACACCGTCTCGGTGTCGTCGGAAGCGGGGCTCGAGTCGTCGCTGTCGCCGTCGCGATCGCGACCACGGTCACGATCGCCACCATCACGTCCGCCACCGTCACGACCACCACGTGACTCACGAGGAGCACGGTCCGACTTCTTGTCGGAGTCGGGGGCACCCTCGGGCTTGAGGCTGATCTTTCCATTGGGATCGACGTCTTCGACGGTGACCGCAATTTCCTGACCGAGCTCGAGCACGTCCTCGACACGATCGATGCGCTTGCCGCCACCGATCTTCGAGATGTGGAGCAGACCGTCGCGACCCGGGAGGATGTTGACGAACGCACCGAACTTGGTGATGTTCACCACACGGCCCTGGTAGGTCGCGCCGACCTCGGCGGTGGGCGGATCGAGGATCAGTTGGATCTGACGCTCGGCCTCGTTCACGATCGCCTTGTCCGGCGATGCGATCGATACCACGCCGACCATGCCGTCGTCGTCGACGGAAATGACGGCACCGGTCTCGGCCTGGATCGAGTTGATGACCTTGCCCTTCGGGCCGATGACCTCGCCGATCTTCTCGATCGGGATCTCGAACGAGACGATCTTCGGCGCGGTGTCACGAACCTCGTCGCGGGGCTCGGCAATGGCCTCGGCCATGATGTCGAGGATGTCGAGGCGGGCTTCCTTGGCCTGAGCGAGCGCACCGGCAAGGACGTTGGCGGGGATACCGGAGATCTTCGTGTCGAGCTGGAGAGCCGTGACGAAGTCGGTGGTACCGGCGACCTTGAAGTCCATGTCGCCGAAGGCGTCTTCCGCACCGAGGATGTCGGTGAGGGTGACGTATTCGCCTTCTGCGTGGACGAGGCCCATCGCAATACCGGCGACGGGAGCCTTGATCGGCACACCCGCATCCATGAGCGAGAGGGTCGAACCACAGACGGAGCCCATGGAGGACGAACCGTTGGAGGCCATGACCTCGGAGACGGTACGAACGGTGTAGGGCCATTCTTCGAAGCTCGGGACCACCGGGAACACGGCGCGCTCAGCGAGGGCACCGTGGCCGATCTCACGACGCTTGGGACCACGCATGAAGCCGGTCTCACCCGTCGAGAAGGGCGGGAAGTTGTAGTGGTGGAAGTAGCGCTTCTTGTCGATCGGCGAGAGGTCGTCGATCATCATGTCGCTGCGGCCGAGGCCGAGTGTCGTGAAGTTGAGGACCTGGGTCTCGCCACGCTGGAAGAGGCCGGATCCATGCGCCGTCGGGATGACCCCGACTTCGCTGGACACGTGACGCAGCTCGTTGGTCTTGCGACCGTCGATGCGGATGCCTTCCTCGACGATGCGCTTGCGCACAACGGCCTTGGTGATCGAACGGATGGCGTTCTTGATCTGCTTGACGGCGTCGGCATCGTCGAACTGACCCTCGAGTTCAGCGACAACCGCGGCGCTCAGGTCGCCTTCGGCGTTCTGACGGTCGGTCTTGTCGGCGATCTTCTGGGTTTCGGCAATGCGATCGGTGGCCGCCGACGAAACGGCGGCGAAGATCTCGTCGCTGTAGTCGGTGACGGTGGGGGGATCCATCTTGACGATGGGACCCGCCGCGTCGATCGCCTGCTGCTGCAGTTCGATCATCTCGCGGATCCACACCTTGCAGGCCTCGAGGCCGCCGGCGAGGACGTCTTCGTCGACCTTGGGGGTGCCGTTCTCGTAGAGGTTCCACGAGTTTCCGGTACCGCCGGCCTCGACCATCATCACGGCGACATCGTCGTCGGCGAGACGGCCGGCCACGACCATTTCGAAGGCCGATTCCTCGGACTCTTCGTAGGTCGGGAAGGGGACCCATTCACCGTCGGGTGACCAGCTCATGCGCACTGCGCCGAGCGGGCCGTCGAACGGGACGGGCGACAGGCACAGGGCCAGCGACGCGGCGTTGAGCGCCAGGACGTCGTAGGGGTTCTCCTGGTCGGCACCGAGCACGGTGCCCACGACGTGGACCTCGTTGCGGTAGCCGTCGGGGAATGCCGGACGCAGCGGGCGGTCGATCAGGCGGCAGGTGAGAATCGCCTGCTCGCCGGCTCGGGCCTCACGACGGAAGAACGAACCGGGGATCTTGCCCGCGGCGTACATGCGCTCTTCGATGTCGACCGTCAGCGGGAAGAAGTCGGCGCCATCACGGGCCGACTTTGCACCAGTGGCGGTGACGAGCACGACGGTGTTGCCGATGCTCGCAGTGACGGAGCCACCGGCGAGAGGGGCGAATTTGCCGATCTCGAAGGTGGCGTCTTTGCCCTCGCCGCGTGTGAACGCGCCGGTGACAGATTGGGTATCAGTCATTTGTGTATTCCTTGGAATTCGAACACACGACTGCCAGTTCCCAGTCGAATGGCTCGGGATTCTCACCCCGAATCATTCGACTAACACCAACTGCCGTGTTGTTCGGTTGTTCGCAGGACGTTCCTGCTACTGGGATTCGTCGGGCTCACCGAGCAAGTCTCGGCAAACCGAAAGGAGCGGCCCCAAGAGGACCGCTCCCATATCTTGTCAGCGACGGAGCCCGAGATGGGCGATCACTGATCGGTACCGCTCGACGTCGTTGTCCTTGATGTAATCGAGGAGACGACGGCGTTTGCCCACGAGCATCTGCAGACCTCGCCGGCTGTGATGGTCCTTCTTGTGGACCTTCATGTGCTCGGTGAGGTGCGTGATGCGATCCGAAAGCAACGCGATCTGGATCTCAGGAGATCCAGTGTCGCCTTCGGCGAGTTCGAACGCCTTCGCCATGGAGGCGATGGTGTCGGACTTGGGTGGCAAATTCACGGCCATAGTTCGTTGTTTCTTTCTGGGCTCTGTACCCGGCCACGGACCCCGCAGTGCGCAGGCCGTCGCTGTCGGATCCGATTCGATCAGACCAAGAAAGGCTACCGCCCCCCCGTTCCCACCCCACCCCCGCAGCAACTGGAGTCCGACCCCCGCTGCAACTGGAGTCCGACCCCCGCTGCAACTGGAGTCTGACCCCCGCAGCACGTCAGCGAAGATGCAGCGGGGGTCAGACTCGTTTGGGGAGGTGCGCTGCAAGTTGGCTAGTCGTCGGTGAGGGCGAGGGTCCAGGTGCCCGTGTCGTCGGTGAGGGTCAAACGGAATGCGATGGAACGGGCGCTCGAGATCGCCTGGCAGTCGAGTGAACGGCCGGGCTCGGCCAGGATCACGGTGCCTTCGCACGTCGCCCGGACCGCATCGATCGACAGGTCGTTCTTGAGTTGAGCGACCAGCGCATCCGCCGCTTCCACAACGACAAAAAGCGGTTCGCGGATCTGGGCGGTTGCGGCACCGAACTCATCGATGGCTACGTCGACGGTGACGACTTCGGTGTCGAGGACCCCGGTGCAGACCGTCGATTGGGCGATCAGAGCGACGTCGAGATCCGGACAGTCCACCTCGGTCACGAGAGCGGGGTCGTCCGGCCAGATCGCGCCGGGCAATGAGGACTCCAGTGAGCCGGTCTCGAGCGTGGGTGGCGCGGCCTCGGCGCAAGCTGCGGCAAACAGCAGCACCGCGATCAGGCAGCGAGCCACAGGACGAGTCCGACTTGTCCGAAGTGGTACGTCACGTGCACCAGCACCCGACCACCAGGCGCCGGTCCGACAAATCGGCCCCAACCGAGCAACGCATCGGAGACGACGAACAGGGCACCGCCGATGCCGGTGATCAGAAGAGCGGTGCCGGCGGCGACCACACCCATCGCACTCACCACCACGATGTACGCGGCGACCGCGGCCGTGATGAGTTGGCCGTGGGGGCGCACTGCCGCGAGCAACTGGGGGACGACACCGAAGCCGAGCGCGACGATGAGCCCACCCGCCACCAGGGCAGGACCGACATCGAAGTCGGATGCGAGCGCCCCGATGTAGAGGAGGTGCGCGAGCAGGAAGGCGCCAAGTCCGGCCTCGAACCGCGCATCCGGTGTCATCAACACCACGTCGCCCACCAACGATGCGCCCAGGGCGGCGATGATGATGCCCCGCTGCACGTTGGTGGCTCCGCCGGGGTCGATCTCTATGGCCAGCGCCACACCGATCAGACAGATGATCACCGCCGGCTTGGCCAGGAACTCGACACCGAGGCGATCAGTGGCGACCGACCACCAGTCGACGGTGGCCGCGAGCGCCGCCAGCCCGAGCAGAAGCGCCGCCGTGTTGGTCATGCCCGCTTCAGATCTCTGCCGCGAGAGCTTCGGCGTAGGACGCGCCCTCTTGGATGAGGGTCTTGTATTGCATGACGTGGCGCGGTCGGTTGAACCCGAGGACACCGACGAGTCGCCCTTCGCGGCCGTAGAGCGCGGCGAACCGGCGCTCCTCGACCGACCCCGTGACGATCTGCATCTCGTCGTCGGGACGAATTCGCCCGGCCAGTTGAATCTTGCGGTCGTACTGATCCGACCAGAACCACGGAACCGGCGTGAACGCCTCGGCCTCGTCGTCGGATTGGAGGAGCCGGCGAGCCGCATGCCCACCCTGCTCGATGGCGTTGTCCCAGTGCTCGACGCGCATCATCTCCCCGAAGCGCCGGTTCGGCCACCGGGCCACATCGCCGGCCGCGGTCACGCCCGGCGCGGCGAGACACGTCTCGTCGCAGACGATGCCGTTGTCGATCGTCAGACCGGAGCCCTCGAGCCACTCGGTGTTCGGAATCACGCCGATCCCCACGATCACGACGTCGGCCTCGATCACGGACCCGTCGGACAAGCGGACGCGCTCGACTCGACCATCGCCTTCGATGGCATCGACGCCGACACCCACCCGGAGATCGACTCCGTGCTCTCGGTGCACATCGGCGCAGACCGCGCCCATCTCGTCGCCCAGCACTCGGCCGAGCGGCTGCGGCAAAGCCTCGATCAGCGAGACCTCGAGACCCCGTTCGCGTGCGGTCGCCGCAACCTCGGCCCCGATGAAGCCAGCGCCGACCACCACGACCCTCGCTGGGCCAGCATCGAAGGCGGCCCTGATGGCCATCGCGTCATCGAGGCCGCGCAGAACGAAGACACCCTCCAGATCCTCAGTGCCCGGCAGCACCCGGCAGCGGGCTCCGGTCGCGATAAGGAGACCGTCGACTTCGAGATCAACGCCATCGTCGAGTGTGAGTCGCCTGCTGCCGAGATCGAACGCGGTGGCCCGGCTGCCGAGCCGGAACTCGAGGTCGTATTCGGCAAGCTTTTCGGGCTTGGTCAGCGCGAGGCGCTCGTGATCCCACTCGCCCGCGAGAAACTGCTTCGAGAGCGGCGGCCGGTCGTAGGGCGCGTGAGGTTCGTCGCCGATCAGCGTGATCGGCCCGTCGAAGTCTTGGCGACGAAGCGACTCCGCGGCACGGAGGCCGGCGAGCGAGGCGCCGACGATCGTGATGGAGCGGCGGGTCACTCCGCTATGGAGATGGCCTGCTTGGGGCAGCGCTGGACGCTCTCTTCGAGCGCGGCGCGGCGGTCCTCAGCGGGCTCTTCGTTGAGCACGTAGAGGAAGTCGTCATCGCGGACCTCAAAGAGATCGGGCGCGATCTGCATGCAGATTGCGTTGCTCTCGCAGAGGTCAAAGTCGACCACGATCTTCATGTGCGTCACCTTTCGTGCCAACGGGCATCGGCTCGGGCGAACATCATGCCCCAAGCGACCCGTTGTTGCTAACCCCTGCGTTGCGAACCCCTGAGACGAACTCGGCTTCGTTCAGTTCTGAAGCGCGGAGTAGTCCGCCCCGGTGAGTTCGACCGAGACTTCCCACAACCGGGTGGCATGGTCGTCGTTCTTGGCTCGATCAGTCATGCCGACCTTGCGCGGGTGCCCTTTCATCTCGCCCATTCCGTCGGGGCCGTAGTAGTCGCCGCCTTCCACGCTGGCACCGACAGCCGCCCGCAGCTGCGGGAGCGCCCCCATTGCCGCCGACTGCGACAGCAGTTTCTCGGTGAGCGGCCGAGAAACAGACATCAGCGTGCTCAGGAAGCCGCCCGGACTGTCTTTGCCAAGCTCCGTCGTCGAGGCTCCGGGATGGGCCACGGTCGCGATGGTCTCAGCACCAGCGGCAACAAAGCGGCGCTGGAGCTCACGAGTGAAGAGGATGTTGGCCAATTTGCTCTGGCCGTAGGCGCCCCATGGGCTGTACTTGCGCTCGCCCATCAGGTCGTCGAAGTTCATCTTTCCGAACTTGTGTGCGTTGCTGCTCACGTTGACAACCCGGCTGCCGGCCGCGGCGAGCGCCGGGAGGAGCAGCGCCGTCAGCGCGAAGTGACCGAGGTGGTTGACGCCGAGCTGGAGCTCGAATCCCTGCGCGGTTGTGCCTTGCGGCGTGGCCATGACGCCCGCGTTGTTGATCAAAAGGTCGAGTCGGTCATGCGCGGCCCGAAACTGGGCGGCAGCTCCGGCAATGGAATCGAGATCGGCCATGTCGGTGAGGAGCACCTCGACGGACCCGCTGGGTTCCAGCGTGTTGATTCGAGCCTCGGCATCCGCCGCCCTGTCGGCGTTTCGGCATGCCAACACGACATGCGCGCCGTGCTGCGCAAGCGCTCGTGCCGTCTCAAAACCGAGACCGCTGTTGGCGCCCGTCACGAGGGCCACTCGTCCGGTCTGGTCGGGGATGTCGACTTCGGTCCACTTGCTCATGGGAGGAAGACTCTCACCTTTCGATGTCGATACTCCACCGCTGCCGCACCGCAGCGTCGATTTCTGGCGCGACATGGGTCGGATGATGCTGTTCGAGGATCTCCAGTGCCCGCTCGTGGGCGACCTCAGCGGCCCGTTTGCCTCCCGCCTCGATCCAGTTGTCGGGCGTGTCGCGGTCGCCAATCTCCGGATAGATGTATTCCTTGAGCATCAGATCGAGCGTCTGCGGCGACCCCAAGAAGTGGCCGGGCCCTTCGATCACATCGGCGATCACCTCGGCGGAGAGCGTCTCCTCGTTGATCTCGATTCCCCTTACCGTCCGGTTGATGGCTCCGAGCATGTCGTTGTCGATGACCAGCGCCTCGAGCGAGCACGAGAGCAGCGATCCGAGCATGCCGGCGGACTCGTAGACGAGGTTGGCGCCGGCGTGACCGGCGAGGGCGATGTTGAGGCCCTTCTCGTAGCCGGCTTGGTTGTCGGGAACCTTCGAGTCGGTCATGCCGGCGGCTACACCTGACGGCAAGCCCAACCAGTTGGTGATCTGGGCCGCCGCCGCGTTGAGCACACCTTCCTCGCCGCTCCCGCCGCTCATCGCTCCCGTCCGGAGATCGGACACAAACGGCCACAGCCCCATCACGCAAGGATGACCCGGACTGATCAGATTCACGGCGGTGAGGGCCGAGAGGCACTCCGCAAGCGCTTGGGCGAGGGATCCGGCGAGGGCCGCCGGCGATGTCGCGCCTGCCTGGCCCGCCGAGAGAAGGTTGATCGGCATGCCCATCTCGACCTGGGCGACCATGCAGGACGTCGACTCCTCGGCATAGCGAAGAGGAGGAACGACAAACGTGTTGTTGGCGGCCACGAACGGCCGCTTGCGGTATTCGCCTTCGCCGCCGGCGAGCATGTCGTACATCTCGACGGTTTCGTAGACGTGCTCGCGTTCGAACCACGAGGTGCCGACCGGCTTGCCCGTTCCGACCGTTGCTGCGTAGGCCGTGACCAGATCGAGCTCGCGACTGTCCTCCTTGTCGCGGGCGACAACGGTGCGCACGAAGAAGTGGATGTTGTCGAGTGAATCGACGACCCGAGCACAGTCGTAGACGTCTTGCGCGGTGCTGTGACGAAACATGTTGGTTGTGTGGTCGTGCATGAGCACCGCTGCGCCGGCCGTGCCGAAGTGCACCTTGTCGCCACCGACTTCGATCGACTTGTCGTCGTCGAATCCGTGCCAGATCCATTCCTTCTTGGCTGTCTCGATCGCCCCCTCGACAAGGTGGCGGGGGAAGTAGAGGCGATCACCTTCCATGCGGCCGCCGGCCTCGGTGACGACCTGGATGAACTCGGGCACCGGCGATCCCATGCCGACGTTTTCCAGCAGCCCGAGCGCGGTATCGAAGACCATCTGCATCTCACGCTCGGTCAACGGCCGGTAGCGCCCGCCGGCCATCCCCGGACGTACGGCTCGTTCCTCGGCCTCGACGGGTGCGGCGCGTTCCGCAATGCGGCCGGCCCGGCCTCCTGTGCGACGACGGCGGGGTTCGGCGGTCATTGCAGCTCCTAGGCGCGCAGCGCAGCGTTGGCCGCGTCGTACGCGGGTTCGGCCAGGACGGTGGCAGTTCGATGAACCCCGAGCATCTCCAGTTCGAAGGTCGATCCCGGCGCCTCGTAGTCGGGCGTGACGTAGACAAATCCGAGTGTCTTGCCGACCGCGTGTCCGAAGGCTCCGCTCGTACCGATGCCGATGACCGCGCCGTCGTCGCCGTAGGCCGGCTCATTGCCCAGCAGATCCGAGGGGCCGTCTTCGATCTCGCAGTAGACGAGAACGGTCGACAGGGGCTCGGCCTGGTCGCGGCGGGCGACCGTCGCCGCCTTCCCCACGAAGTCGCCGTCGAAGTCGACAAAACGTTCGAGTCGCGCCTCGATGGGCGTGATCTCCGTGGTCAGTTCACTCCCCCACGCCTTGTAGCCCTTCTCGATGCGCATCGAGTTCATGGCGTAGGCACCGAAGTGCACAAGCCCGAGCGGTTCGCCCGCGGCCACGATCGCGTCGTAGAGCTCTGGCATCTGGTGGATCGCGAAATGCAGCTCCCAGCCGAGTTCGCCGACATAGGACACCCGCAAGGCCTTGCACGGCACTCCGGCGATGTCGATCTCCTGAGCGGTCAGCCACCGGAACGAGTCGTTGGTGAGGTCCGTTTCGGTCAGCGTGCTGAGTAGGTCTCGTGCTCGCGGCCCGGTCACACCGAGAAGACCGAGCTGGTCCGTGACATCGACGACGGTGACGTCCTCGTCGGGCTGGATGTGGCCGTTCAACCAATCCTCGTCGTGCGTGGTTCCCATGATCGCCGAGTTCAGATAGAACCGCTCCTCACCGAGTCGCGTGATGGTCATCTCACACTCGATGCCGCCCAGATCTGTGAGCATGTGGACGAGTCGCATCCCACCGACCTTCGCGGGGATCTTGTTGGCCGACACACGATCGAGCAGCGTCACCGCGTCGGGTCCGGTCACCTCGAATTTGGCGAAGGCGGTGAGGTCGGCAATGCCGACACGCGAGCGGACGCCACGGACTTCCTCGCCGACGATGTCGAAGGCGTTGGACCGCAGGAAGCTGTGTTGCTCGGCCTCGCCGAAATACTGCGGACGCTCCCAGCCGTAGACCTCTTGCCACTGCGCACCGAGCGCGTCGAGCCGGTCGTGGATTGGCGTCACCTTCTGCTTTCGTGCCGCCGGCAGGTTCTCGCCCGGGAGTCGGGCCTGGTACATCTCGTGATATTCCTCGATGGCCTTGTCGAACGCGAACGCGCCATGGGGCCCGGTGTGGTCGCCGAACCGACGGGGGTCCATGCCCCGGACGTTGATCTCGGTCTGCCCGTGCACCATCCATTGGGCCAAGTACTTTCCCGCACCCGGCCCCTGGGTGATCCCAATCGAGGCGCCGTTGCAGTGCCAGTAGTTGCGAAAGCCAGGAGCGGGACCCATGAGATATCCGGAGTCGGGCGTGTGCGTGATCGGGCCGGACACGATGGTCTTGATGCCGGCATCGGCCCACGCCGGCACTCGTTCGAGGGCGACGGTGAGACAGTCGGCGATGTTGTCGACGTCGGGTGGCGTCAAATAGAAGTCGAGATTCCAGTCGATCCCATCGACGCCGTAGGACTGCGCGTTCGCCATCTCGTAGGGGCCGATCAGCAAGCCGTCGATCTCACGGCGGTAGTACGACGAGGACACAGGGTCGCGGGTGACAGGGGGCTCGAAGTCGAGCTCCTTCATCGCGTCGAGTGGCTCGGTGATGATGTATTGATGGATCACCGAGACGATCGGCACATCGAGGCCGATCATCGCGCCGAGCTGAGGGGCGTAGCAGCCGGCGGCATTGACCACGTGCTCGGCGACGATCTTGCCCCTCTCGGTGATCACTTCCCAGCGACCGTCGGGTAGCTGGTTCATGTCGGTCACCCGGTTGTGGCGGACGACCTCGCAGCCGAGCTGGCGGGCCCCTTTCGCCATGGTGTTGGTCGTGCCGGTGGGGTCTGCCCACCCGTCGTTCGGCGTGTAGAAACCGGTCTGGACGTCGTCGATGTTTTCGAAGAGCGGGTTCAGCTCCTTGATCTCCTTGGGCGAGATGATGTAGCTCTCGAGCCCGAGTTGGTTGAGCTGTGCGTGGACCTGCTTGTGCCACAACACGTCCTCATCGGTGATCGCGAACCGGATGGCACCACAGCCATGCCACCCGGAGGACAGCCCTGTCTCCTCCTCGATCTTCGGGTAGAGCGAGATCGCCTCCTGGTGCACCTTCGCCATGTTGAGGTCGCCGATGAAGTTCGGTACGAGCCCGGCCGCATGCCACGTGCTGCCCGAGGTCAGCTCGCCCTTCTCGATGAGCACCGTGTCGGTCCAGCCCTCATGCGCAAGGTGGTAGAGGAGGCCGACTCCCATCGCGCCCCCGCCGATGATGACGCAGCGCGTCTCTTCTCTCACGACACCCCCTCATTGCGTTCCACTCAGTGGAACGTCTCATACAGTGAGTTAGTGTAGTTCTTGCGATGCAGGCGATCGAGCGAACCTTCAGCATTCTCAGTGCCCTGGCCGAAGATCACGAACGCGCGGGAATCAGCGAGATCGCGAGGCGCGCCGACCTTCCGAAGAGCACGACATCACGCATCCTCGCCAGCCTCGAGTCGCTCGGCGTCGTCGAACGAATCGGCGACAACTACGGAATCGGGAACGCTCTGGCCACATTGACCCACGGCGCCTCTCCGGTCGGCTCGCTACGCGAACTCGCTCGGCCGCAACTCGTGGAGTTGGCTGAAGCGCTCGGCGAAAACGCCTCGCTGGTCGTCGACGACGGTGACCAGTCGCTCTACATCGATACCGCTACGCCCGCGGAGCTGCAGGTGCAGGTGCAGGACTGGACCGGCGAACGTCTCCCCTTCCATGCCGCGGCCGGCGGACTGTCGCTGATGTCGACATGGGACAAACGACGACTGGCCGACTTCATCAGCGAGGGCCTCGAGGCCTTCACACCCGAGACCGTGACTTCCGCTGCCGCGCTCCGTCGCAAACTCGCCGACCTGCGCCGCGACGGTGTCACGTGGACGGTCAGGGAATTCGCCGACGACGTCACGGGCATCGGCGCCCCGATCCTCGGACCGGATGGCGAGGCGGTCGGGGCCATCAATGTCTACGGGCCGACCTACCGATTCCCTGGCCAACGCAGCTCCGACGACATCGCCGCCGCCGTCCTCGACTCGTGCGCTCGAATCGCGACGCGCCTCGCCGGGGAATAGCTTCCCTTCGTTCCGAAGTCGCACGGCCGATGGAAAGACGTGAAGCGCTTCACCACGATTCTCCTCGCCGTACTGGCCACGTTGAGTCTGACGGTCTCGCCGGCCGGCGCCGGTGAGCCGGAGCGCGCCTTCTGCGACGTCGCAGAAGGCCAGTACTTTGCCAACGCCGTGGCGTGGGCCAAGTCGGTCGGGATCACCTCCGGTGTGAGCACCACTGAGTTCGACCCGGGCGACACGACGACCCGAGGCCAGATCGTGACGCTTCTGCATCGGTTCTACACATGGCGCGATGGCACCACGACGTCCCCCACCGACCACGGTTTCGCTGACGTTTCTCCCCACGCCTTCTACGCCGATGCCGTTGCCTGGGCGGCCGGCGGCGACATCACCACCGGCGTTGCCCCTGGCCGCTTCGATCCCGACGGCCCGGCCACTCGGGCCCAGCTCGCAACGTTCGTGCACCGCGCCGAGGGGACTCCGACACCCGACTCGGCTGCGCCGTTCGACGACATCGACCCCACTGGCTGGCACGCCGATGCCGTGGCGTGGATGGCCGAGGCCGGGTTGACCACCGGCACCGGACCGCGGACCTTCTCACCAGGCTCGACTTCGTCTCGCGCCGAGGTCGTCACGTTCCTCTGGCGCATGTCCGGCCGGCCCGATGCCGGGCCATTCGAGCCCGCTCCCTGTCCCCGCACCTTCACAGCCATCGGTGACTCGGTCATGGGCGGCACTCGGGTCGGCGCCGTGCTGACCGGCGAGACCTTTCCCGGCTGGGATGGCACGGTCGATGCCCGCGGCTGTCGCCAGGCCCTCGAAACAGTGCAGGACACCATCTGCGGTCCGAGCGAGATCTTGAGCACGCTCGCCACGGTCGAGGCCGCGGTTGCCGCCAACACCCTCGGCGACGTCGTCGTCATCCACGCCGGAACCAACGGTCCGCTGGAATCGGCAACGATCGACGCGATTATCTCCGCGGCCGAGTCGGCCGACACGATCTGGCTGATGACGATTCGAACGCCCTGGGGCAACCAGGTGGTCGAGAACGACCGGATCGTCGATGCCGTCGCTCGGTGGAGCGAGACGCGCGACATCCGCTTGCTCGACTGGTCGGCCGCCGTCGACGCCCACCCCGAGGCACTCGACAGGGACGGCATCCACCTCTCCTACGTCGGCCGCGAGATCTACACCGCCCTCATCGACCAAGCCCTCACCGCCTCCTAGCCGCTGCAACTGGAGTCCGACCCCCGCTACATCTTCGGTCGCAGATTCTTCGGGTCGTACCAACTACTGATGCCTGGGGTCACCGGAACGCGATCCCCAGCAATGTTCGTCTCCCACGTTCCCTCGCCGAGCCACGCCTTGGTGATGGCCTCATCGTGTTGGACGTACCCCATCGCGCAACACCGATCCTCAGTCGCGCTCCACATCGATGACGACGTCCGGCCGACGACAACCCCATCGCGATAAATCGGCTCGTCGTGGTAGGTCTGGCGATCCGCATCCTCGATCCTGAATTGGATGAGCCGCTTTGTCTTGGGAGCGTCCCGTTGTGCTTCGAGCGCGGCGCGTCCGTTGAAGTCGACGGCCTTGTCCCATGCGATAGCGAACCCGAGCCCAGCTTCGATCGGCGTGTCCTCATCCGTGATGTCGTGACCCCAATGCCGCATGCCGGCCTCGAGACGCAGCGAGTTCATGGCGTGGTAGCCGGCGTGCACGAGGCCGTGGGCCGTCCCTGCGTGGACGATCGCGTCGTAGACGTCGACCGCGGCCGAATTGGGAATGTAGAGCTCCCACCCCAGCTCGCCGACGTAGCTCATCCGTAGGGCGAAGACCTCGCCGCCGGCGAGCTCGATGAACTGCCCGGTTCCGAATTCGAAGCCATCATTGGACAGGTCTGCGTCGGTCAGCTCCGAGAGCAGAGCGCGTGAGTTTGGACCCATCACGCCGATCATCGCCTGATCATGCGTCACGTTGGTCATGACCAGTTGTTTGCCCGCAGCCGCTCGGCGTAGCCATGCCCAGTCGCGGGTCTCACTCGCCGCGGCGGTGACGACGTAGAACTTGTCCTCGGCGACCCGATTCACCGTGAGGTCGGCTTCGATCCCACCGCGGTCGTTGCACCACTGGGTGTAAACGGCTTTGCCGATCGGCGCGTCGACGTCGGCCACGCTCACGCGGTTGAGCACATCGACCGCGTCGGGGCCCTCCACGAAGAACTTCGCGAACGAGGTCTGATCGAACAGACCGACGGCCTCGCGCACCCCGAGGCATTCGCGCAGCATGTTGTCGTGCCAGTTCTGTTTGCCGTAGGAGTACTCGTACTCCTTGGCCTGGCCGGCATCGGCATACCAGTTCGGGCGTTCCCAACCAGCCGTCTCGCCGAACACGGCGCCGGCCGCCGCTATCCGGTCGTGCAGCGGCGAGAGTCGCTGACCCCGAGCGCTCTCGTACTGACGAAACGGCCAGTGCATCGCGTAGAGCAACCCGAGGCTCTCAGAGATCCGCTCGCGGAGGTAGCCATCGTCGGCTTGGAAGGGCAGGGCCCGTCGAATGTCGACCGAGTTCAGATCCATCGGCGGATGCTTGTCGGCAATCCAGTCGGCCAGCGCCCATCCCACGCCGCCGGCGGACTGAATCCCGACCGAGTTGAACCCGGCCGCGACGTAGCAGTTGTCGACTTCGGGAGCCTCACCCATGTAATAGACCCCGTCGGGGGTGAAGGCCTCAGGACCGTTGAAGAAGAGCTGCAGTCCGCACTCACCGAGCGCGGGCACGCGATGGATCGCCTTTTCGAAGATCGGACCGATGTGTTCCCAATCCTCGGGGAGGCTCTGAAACGAGAAGTCTCGGGGGACCTCGTCCATTCGCCAGACCTTGCCCCGAGGCTCGAAGAAGCCGGCCATGATCTTGCCGGTCTCCTCCTTGAAGTAGGTGTAGTTCTCGGGGTCGCGCAGCGTTGGCATGCCCGTCTCGACACCATCGATCGGCTCGGTGACGATGTAGAAGTGCTCGCAGGCCTGGAGCGGCACATTGACGCCGATTTGCGCAGCGAGGTGTCGGGTCCACATGCCAGAGGCGAGGACGACGATCTCGGCCTCGATGTCGCCTTGCTCGGTCGCGACGCCGGTGACCCTCCCGTTGCTTGCCCTGAGCTGGGTGACGGCCACGTTCTCGATCACCCTCGCGCCCCGCGCCTTGGCTCCCTTGGCGAGCGCCATAGTCGTGTCGACTGGCGATGTCTGACCGTCACGCGGAATGTAGAGGGCCCCGACGAGGTCATCGGTGCGCAGGAGAGGCCACCGCCGGACGGCGTCGTCGATGTCGATCACCTCGGTCTCGACGCCGACCCCCTCGGCCATGGTCGCGCCGCGCAGGATCTCCTCCCATCGCTGCTCGTTGTCGGCCACCGAGATCGAACCCGGGGTGCGGTAGCCGGTCGCCTGGCCGGTCTCGTCCTCGAGCTCCTCGAATAGCCGGGCCGAGTACGTGGCCAGTTTCGTGAGCGAGTGCGTCGACTTCAGCTGCGACACCAACCCCGCCGCATGCCAGGTCGTGCCACACGTGAGTGTGCCCTGCTCGAGGACCACCACGTCGGTGATCCCCCGACGGGTGAGGTGATACGCGATGCTCGCCCCGATGATCCCACCGCCGACAATGACGACCTCGGCGCGGTCGGGAACCTGAGATGACATCGCCGGATGTTAGACCCTCTAACTGATTTCGAACACCGTTTCCGACTGTTCTAGGTTGCTCCGGTGAGCGAATCCTCCGAGTCTTCCGACGACGTCAGCAGCGCCCCGAAGTTCCACACGGACCGGAGCCACTACGGCCCCGCGTTCGAACGATGGTTCACAGGTCGATATCCGAACCGTGACGATGTCGCCGTCACCGACATCGACATCCCGGTGTCGACCGGGTTCTCGAATGAGACGGTGTTCCTCGACCTGTCGTGGACCGAGTCTGGAGAGACTCACACCGAACGCTATGTGGCCCGTATCGAACCGACCTCCGGCGCGCTGTTCCCGGCGCAGACCGATCAGTGTGCGGTGTCGGTACAGGTGCAGCATCGGGCCATGGAAGCAGTGGGCGCGCATTGTCCGGCGCCCGTCCCCGACCTGCTGGGCTACGAAGCCGACACTTCGTTCATCGGGCAGCCGTTCTTCGTGATGGGGTTCACCGAAGGCCGGATCCCGGCCGACACGCCGCGCTACAGCGAGGAGGGCTTCCTGGTCGACGAAGCCACGCCCGAAGAACGACGACGCATGGTCGAGTCGGGCCTCGAGGCAATGGGACAGATCCACAACATCGACTGGCGAGCCGCCGGCCTCGACTGGCTCGACACGAGCGGCACCGGCGAACCGAGCACCAAGGTGCAGCTCGACCTCTATCGCTCCTCGACGACGGCCGAACTCGACGGTCGTCCACACCCGGTGCTCGATGCGGCCTTCGAGTGGCTCTACGCAAACGACCCGAACGACGATCGCATCGGCCTCTCCTGGGGCGACTCCCGTCTCGGCAATGTCATCTGGCAGGACTACGAACCCGCCGCTGTCGTCGACTGGGAAGCGTGCGCCCTCTCCCCCACCGAGGCCGATGTCGGCTGGTGGCTGATGTTCGACCGCATGTCGTTCGACGAGCCGGGCAACGCCCGCATGGAGGGCTTCCCCACCCGCGAGGAGATGGTCGACGTCTACGAACGAGCATCCGGACGCGAGGTCCGCGACCCGCACTATTGGGAGATCTTCGCGGTCATGCGGTTCTGCGCGATCTTCGTCGGCCTCGCCGACCGCATGGTCAACGACGGGCTCGTGCCCGCCGAGATGAACATGGCCGTCGCCAACATGGTCACCGCCTCGCTGGCCACCCTGCTCGAGATCGACAACCCGACGCCGAGTCCCTTCTGATCATCTCGAGACTGCCGATGGGGAGTCGTGTCCAATCGGCGGCCCATCCTCGTGGTGTTACTCATCGGTGCACTCGCCGCGCTTATCACCCTGTCGCTGGTCACGGTCGGTGACGACTGGGAGGACGACCCAGTCACCGAGGCGCGGTTCAACGACGAACGAACGCGTCTGATGATCTGGACCGAGAACGGCTACAACCATCACTCGTGCACCGAGACCGAGATCGATGTCGATTCCCTTGGCGACAACTGGCACGTGTCCGTGAGGTTCCGGCGCACATCGGATTTCTGCCAGCTCGATCTGCCCATCACCCTGGACTGGCACGATGCCTGGGTCGACTTCGACGAACCGGTCCGCGAGGGCGTGACGGTCAGTTGGTGACAGCGACAGACGAGTCCGCCAGGCACGGCGTTTGCAGCGCCACCCTCATCGGGCTGCCCTCGACGATCGAGTAGGTGTACTCGAGAGCGGCAAGATGGTGATCGCGTTCCGAGCGGTGCAGCTCAGGCACAAACCCCAGGCCCCTCAGCTCTGCACTGAGCTGTCCAACGTCGACACTGCCGGTGAGCCTGCCCGATGCCCAAAGACTTGCGCCACGCGTCAAACCGAACTCCGATCGGCATGAGTCGTCCCACGAGTCATCGACCCATTCGGTCGACACCTGCCACGTCGCGATCTCGAGCCCGGAGCCCGATGCGGCGAGCGATGACGCGAGGTCGGCCTTCAATCTCTCCGAGGCGTCGGCGTAGCTCAGCGATTCGTCGACGGGGAAGAAGTCGTCACGGTTGCGCAGACCGACCCACAAGAGGGCCACGACGACGCTTGTGACAAGGATCGCTGAGCGTGCCTTCGCCCCGCTGCCGAGTCGGACAGCGACGAGCACTGCAACGCCGGCCGGAAAGCCCACCACCCACGCCGTCCACGAGCGGTAGTCGCTCTCCACCCCGTAACCCGAACTGGAGGGGACCTGGTACAGCAGGGCCTCGTCGATACGAAAGGCACCGGCCACCAGCACCCACACCACGATCCCGGCGACCGCGGCAAGGAAGGGACGCTGCGAGACCATCAGTTGGTCGCGGCGATGACCTCGGCGTAGCTGTCGAGCATGGGGATCAATGCGTCGGCGCCCATGGGCGGAAGACCGAATACGAAGCGGGCCACTCCGGCGTCTTCGTGGCGCTTGGCCTCGTCGGCGTCGGGCGGCGCTGCGTAGAGCGACAGCTCGATCTCGCTCACGTCGCGGTCGTTCTTCGCGCACTCCTCTGCCAGGGTGCCGAGTTCGTCGAGCATCGAACCGCGACCGTTGATCGGCATCCAACCGTTGCCGTAGCGGGCGGCACGGCGCGGGCCCCACGGCGATGCGCCTCCAACGTGAATGGGCGGGTGCGGAGTCTGCACCGGCTTGGGCTTCGACCAGATCGGGTCGAAGTCGATCATGTCGCCGTGGTATTCGCCCGGGTCATCGGCCCAGATGGCCTTCATGGCCTCGATGCTCTCGCGCATCAGCTTCCAACGAGTGGAGAAATCGCCACCGTGATTCTCCATCTCCTCGGCGTTCCAGCCACCGCCGACACCAAGGATGAAGCGCCCGCCCGACACCTGGTCGATCGACGCCACCTGCTTGGCGAGCGTGATCGGGTGGTGTTGCGGCACGAGCGTGATGCCGGTGGCGACTTTCAGCGATGTGGTCGCTGTCGCCGCCGCTGTGAGAGCGACGAACGGGTCCATGGTCTCGTAGTACATCTGCGGGAGATCGGCGCCGCCCGGCCACGGGCTCTTCCGACTCGCGGGAATGTGGGTGTGCTCTGCCACCCAAAGGGATTCGAACCCGCGTTCCTCGAGCGCGCGGCCGAGTTCGGCCATCGGCATCGCGTCGGCGGTCGGGAAAATTGTGACTCCGAATTGCATCAGGCAACCTCCACTCTCGTGTTCGCCACCTTCTCACTGACGACACGACTGGATCCACCGGGCTTCATCGATACTCCGTAGAGGCAGTCGGCCGCCTCCATGGTGCGCTTCTGATGACTCACCAGGAGCAGCTGCGCATCGGCCCGGAACTCCTCGACGAGGGAGAGGAAGCGGTGGAGGTTCACATCGTCGAGCGCGGCCTCGACCTCGTCCATCACGTAGAACGGCGATGGCCGGCTACGGAACACAGCGAAGAGGAAGGCCAGGGCCGTCAGCGTGCGCTCGCCGCCACTGAGCAGCGAGAGCTTGCGAACGTTCTTGCCCGACGGGCGAGCGCTGATCTCGATGCCGGTGTTGAGCAGATCCTCAGGGGTGGTGAGCGCGATCGACCCCTGACCACCGGGGAACAATGTCTCGAACAGCTGCTGGAAGTTCACAGCGACATCGGCAAAAGCCGAGGCGAACACTGTGACGATCTCCTCGTCGATCGACGCGATCACCTTCGACAGCTCACGACGAGTGCCGCGGATGTCGTCGAGTTGGCCCTGCAGGAAGGTGTGGCGCTCCTGGAGCGACTGGTATTCCTCGAGGGCGAGTGGGTTGACGGGCCCCATGATCTCGAGTTCGGACTCGAGCTGCGAAAGGCGAGTTGCCGGCTCGACACTCCCATCAAGGGGCGGGCACTCAGCCGACACCGCGACGTCGGGGGCCAGGTCGTGTTCGGCGCGGAGACGCTCGACGGCACCCTGCAGCTTCGTGCGCAGCTCGGCCTCTTCGACCTCGGCCCGAGCGGATTGCACTCGCAGATTCTCGAGCTGCTTCTCGGCCTCGGCCTTCGATCGACGCAATCCATCGAGCTCGCGGGTGACTTGCTGCGCGGCCTCGGACTGACGTCGGCGCCGTTCCCGTACCTCGTTGAGCCGCGAGTCGACGACGGAGGTGCGGGTCACCACTGCGCCAGCCAACGCTTCGAGCACCGAGGCTTTGCGATCGAGCATCTCGCGTTGCTCGCCCGCCGCCGCACGTTCCTCGGCATCGCGTTCGAGGCGCTCGTCGATCTCACCAAGGCGCGTGGTGAGGAACTGTTGGCGCTCTTCGAGGCCGGCGGCTCGCACCCCGATGTCGGTGCGCAGCGAGCCGACCGTGGCGGCTCGCGCCTCGATGTCGGAGCGGGCCGTGGCAAGCCGTCGGCCCTTCTCGAGCGATTCGGTCTCGGCTGCCTCGAGCAGCGGAAGCGATGCCTCGAGCTCGGCGATGCGAGCCGACTCGCGGTCGACCCGGACGGTGAGCTCATCGAACCGGCCCTGCAGGGCATCAGCCTCGGTGCTGACGTCTCGGCGATCTGCTTCGATCCGCTGCAACGCATCGGCCGCGGCGGTGAGACCGGTATCGATGCCGTCGAGGCGTTCGGCGAGCTGAGCCGCCGCCGACGCCCGGCCGGCCAATACCTCGCGAGCGGCGGCGACCTGACCATCGGATTGTTCGCATGCGGCTCGGCTGAGCGCGACCTTCTCTTCTGCCTCGGCCAACGCGGCGCCAGTGGCGCCCGACCCATTGGCGCCGATCCGCCAACCGTCGGGGCCGAATCGATCACCCATCTGGGTGACAACGGTGCGAGTGGGATCGGCGACAACGGCATCGGCGGCGGCTCGCCAGTCGCCGTCGATCACGCCGATATGGCCGATGAGTGCGTCGAGCAGGCCGTCGACACCGGGCTGGGTCCCTCGGACGCGGGCGCGAATGGAGTCCCCTCCAGAGTCACTCCGACCCGCCACGCCTCCGAGGGCCAGCACGGCACCGGTTGCATCACCTTCGCTGAGTCGATCGAGCGACCGCCGCGCCGTGTCGGGATCGCGAACGATGACTGCGCCGAGCGCCTCGCCGACTGCCGACTCGAAGGCCATTTCCCAGCCTTCATCAACGGCGACGAGGTCGAGCAGGGTGCCGAGCACACCATCGACCTCGGCCAGTCGAGCGGCACCGGCCTGGGCGCGGGCCTCGTCGAGCGCGAGCGTGAGCGCCTCGGCTCGGGCGACCCATCGGTGATGGTCGGCCTCGGCATCGGCCTGCGCCGCTACCAGGGTGGCGAGCTCATCCTCGGCACCGAGGCGGGCTGTCTCGGCTGCCTCCATCGCCGATACCAGGGGCTCTTCTTCGTCGTGAAGAGTGCCGAGTTCGTCTCGACGCTCCGCGGCATCGCGGTCGAGCACGGTGCGGCGCTCACCCAGCTCGCTGAGACGAGCCTGCAGCCGGCCCACTTCGCTGGTGCCGCGCTCGGTGGATGCCCGCAACGCCCCGAGTTCGCCGCGGACCTCCGCGGCGTGGCCGCTCGGCACAGGGACTCCGTCGCCCCACTCTTGTTGGAACACCTCACGGTCGGAGGAGAGCTCACGCTCAGTCAGTTCGAGCCGCTCGATGTCGGGGGCCAGCTCCGCCAGTTCGGCCTCGACCCGTGTGAGGTCGTCGCGGGATCGCGCGCCCTCGGCTTCGAGGTTGGCGATCACGCCACGATCGGTGAACGCAGCACGCTCACGATCGACGCCACGCCGACGTTCGGCCAGCACGGCGGACAGGCCGCGAGCCCGTTCCCTCATCGACTCGAGCCGGACGAGGGCATCGCCCAAATCATCGCCGCCGTGGTCGGCAAGCCGCTGCTCGTTGGCCGAGACTTCGGCGTTCAGGCGCTCGAGCTCGTTCTTGGTGGTGGCTTCGCGCTCGCCCCGGGTGCTGCGCAACTCGCTGACTGTCTGGAGTTTGACTCGAAGATCTCCGATCTCGCGACCGGCGAGGTGGATCCGAAGGGCGGTGAGTTCGTTGATGAGGTCGCCGTGTCGGCGGGCGGCTTCGGCCTGCTTCTCGAGCGGACGAAGATTGCGACGCACCTCGCGCATCAGATCCTTGACACGGGTGAGGTCGGCGTCGGACGCGGTCAGGCGGCGCTCGGCGCGGTCCTTGCGCTTGCGGTACTTCAGGACGCCGGCGGCTTCCTCGATGATCGCTCGGCGGTCCTCCGGCCGGGCGTTGAGCACCGCATCGATCTGCCCCTGCGAGACGATGACGTGTTGCTGTCGGCCGACGCCGCCATCGCTGAGGAGTTCGGTGATGTCGAGCAAGCGACAGGGAACGCCGTTGATCGCGTATTCGGAGTCACCCGAGCGAAAGAGGGTACGGGTGATCTTCACCTCGTTGAACTCGACCGGCAGCGTGGACGAGTGGTTGTCGATCGTGAGCGACACCTCGGCGCGCCCGAGGGCCGCCTTGCCGGTTGTGCCGGCGAAGATCACATCGTCCATCTTGCCGGACCTCACGGCCGTGGGCGCCTGCGCACCGAGCACCCAGGCAATCGCGTCGACCACGTTGGACTTGCCCGACCCATTGGGTCCGACAACCACGGTGACCCCGGGTTCGAGGTCGATCGAGGTCGTGTCGGCGAAGGACTTGAAGCCTTTGAGCGTGAGGTTCTTCAGATGCACGAGGTCGACGGTAGCAACCCGAATTACATCTGTGTAGTCCTACCCCTGTGGAAACCCTGTGGAATACGGGTCTCGCACTGTTGGATCACACCTGTGTGTCGCAGTAGTAGGTCCACGAACCGCCGAACTTCACCCTCTGGATGGGGAGTCGACTGCGCCCGCTGAGGTCGCCGTGCTTGCCCCACACCTCAAGGTGGTCGGCGAACTCGCCGGGTTGGCCGAACGGATCAATGAACGGCCTGGCGGCGACCGATGTGCCGCGATACTTGATCGCGTCGTGGAGCGTGCCCACGAGCGAGCGATGGAGACGCCGAATCTCCTGGCTGGACAGCGAATCACTCATGCGGTCGTGGCGGAGGCCTGCGTGGAAGAGGATCTCGTCGGCGTAGATGTCGCCGATTCCGACCACAAAAGACGAGTCGGTGATGAGCGTCTTCAGCTTGGTGTGATGGCTGAGGAGCGTGCGGCCGAAGGCCGTCCATGACACCGGCTCTTCAACTGGATCGAGGCCATAGCCATCGAGCTCAGGAAGCTCGTCGTCGAGTGCCTCGGTGTCGACGATGAACGCCGTGGCGGTGCCCTCGGCATCGAGCAGGCGAAGCTGACCGTGCTGGGTGAAGGTGATGACGATCTCCGTGTCGGGGTCGACCGCGTCCTTGTTTGCGTTGCGACGAAGCGATCCGGACGATCCGAGATCGACGACGAGGGTGGACTCACCGTCGAGAACGATCGTGATGTAGAGACCCCGCCGTTCGACGGAAGTGATCTTCATGCCATCGAGCTGCGAGGTGAAGGCCTTGCGGTTCTTGTAGCGCCCGAGCGTCTTCATGCTCATGGCATCGGCCTCCTTCACCTTCTTCCCGACGAGGTCGCGGTCGAGATCACGGCGAACCGTCTCGACTTCAGGTAGCTCAAACATCGGATGCTCCATCCTCGGGCGAGCGGGCGTCCCATGCGGCACGGGCCGCCCGTTGCTCTGCCTCTTTCTTGGACGAACCGTCGCCGGTTCCTCGTACTTCGCCGCCTATCCGAACGGTTGCCTCGAACCGCTTCAGATGGTCAGGCCCGCTCTCACGGATCTCGTAGTCGGGGGGCCGATGGCCATCCGCGGCTGCGAGTTCCTGGAGCCGAGTCTTGTAGTCGCGCTCGCCGGGGCGAGACGCGGCATCGGAGATGCGGGCGTCGAGCTGGCCGAGGACGAGCGCACGTGCCGGCTCGATGCCGCCATCGACGTAGACCGCGCCGATCACGGCTTCGACCGCATCGGCGAGGATCGATGACTTCTCGGAGCCGCCGGAAGCCGCCTCGCCCTTGCCGAGCCTGAGGTCGTTACCGAGCGACAACGCCACGCCGACTTCGGCCAACGTGGCCGCGCTCACCACGGTGGCCCGGGTCTTGGCGAGCTGGCCTTCTGGCTCGTCGGGAAATCGAACGTAGAGCGCGTCGGTGACGACGAGTTCGAGGACGGCGTCGCCCAAGAATTCGAGTCGCTCGTTGGACGGTTCGCCGAGATGCTCCGAGCACCAAGAGCGATGCGACAGGGCCGTGTCGAGAAGCTGGGGGTCGACAAATCGATAGCCGATCCGCTCCTCGAGCGAGACGGTGGTGGACGCTGAGGCCAGAGTCTCAACCGACCTTGGCAAAGACGTAGTCGACGGCATCGCGGACGGTACGAAGATCCTCGAGATCTTCGTCGTCGATGCGGAAGCCAGAAGCGCGCTCGGCGAGTTCTTCTTCGAGCGCTTCGACGAGTTCGATCAGCGCCAGCGAGTCGGCGTCGAGATCGTCGGCGAAAGCATCGCCCTCGTTGATGCTCGACGGCTCGACTTCAAGAATGTCGGCCAATTGGTCCTTGACGATGGTGAGAATCTCTTCTCGACCGATCGGACCCTGCTCTACATGCGTTTCTGCGGGCACGTCGCCCCTCCGTGGATGCTCGAACCGGAGGGCACACTACCGGCCCCGTTTGCTTGTGCGCTTGTGAAGACCGATTTACGTCTGTCGTGGCCGGTTTTGGGCCCCAAGGACTGTATTCAGTGCAAGCGGGTCAGATAGTCGGTTGGGCGGCGGTCACGAGGTGATCGACCATTTCGACCTGAACCATCTCCGAGGCGACACGGATCGCATTGACCATCGCGTCGGCCGAACTCGACCCGTGGGAGATCACGCAGACCCCCTTCACGCCCAGCAGCAGCGCGCCACCGACGGAGTCGGGGTGCAACTCCGCGACCATCTCACCGAGCGCGCCGCTCAGTATGTCGCCGGCTGCCCTCGTGTCGTCGTCGGTGTCGATGGCCACCAGGAGACGGCCGATGAGTGCCGTCATCGCACCTTCGAGCGTCTTGAGTGTGACATTGCCGGTGAAGCCGTCGGTGACGATCACATCGACCTCGGTGGTCATCACATCGCGACCCTCGACGTTGCCGATCCACTCGGCGCCGGAAGAGGCGGCCCAAGCGGAGTCGGAGAGGAGTTCGAAACACTCCTTGACGAAGGGGCTGCCCTTGCCCGCCTCTTCGCCGATCGAGAGAAGGCCGACTCGGGGCGTTTCGATCGCGAATCGGTCACGGGCGTAGACCGCGCCCATCTGCGCGAACTCGACAAGCCATTCGGGCTTGCACTCGGCGTTGGCGCCGGCATCGAGCAAAGTGGTGGGCGTAGAGCCAGGCACCGGGATCGGGGTGGCGATCGCTGGGCGATTGATGCCCTTGATACGACCCATGCGCAGGAGCGCCGATGCCATGGTGGCGCCGGTGTTGCCGGCCGACACCATCGCTGAGGCATGCCCGTCACGAACCGCCTCGGCCGCCCGTACGAGCGACGAGTCCTTCATCTTGCGGACGCTGGAGCCGGGCTCCGCGTCCATGGCAATCACCTCGCTGGCCTCGATCACATCGAGGCCGCCGGTGTCGCCGAGGTCAGCCGAGCGGCCCACGAGGACCACGGGAATGCCGAGTTCGTCGGCGGCACGGCGTGCGCCGGCAACGATTTCTCCCGGGGCGTGGTCGCCGCCCATGGCGTCGACCGCGATCGGCAGCATTGACTCAGTCGACCTCGATGGCCTGACGACCTGCGTACCAGCCGCAGTTGCCGCAGGCACGGTGCGGGCGCTTCGTGGAGCCGCAGCGGGGGCAGGCGCTGCGAGCGGTGGCGCCGACGGTCCAAGCGGAGGCCTTACGGCTCCGGCTCTTGGACTTCGACATCTTCTTCTTCGGGACAGCCATTGCGTTCCTGCTCTATCAAGATCGAACAACAAAGGTTATCGGTTCTGCTTCGAGACGCGCCCTCGACTACTCGTCGAACTCCAGCGAATCGAGCGCGGCCCAGCGAGGGTCGCGAGCAGGAGCCGCATCCGACAGGTCGACATCGGGTGCCACATCGGCGGGATACCTCTCGGGATCCGGGCCTGAGCAGTCGTCGCCACAGAGAGGAGCAAGGGGCAGCGAGAGCAGCGCAGCTTCCCGAACGACCGGACCGATGTCGATTCGCTCGTCCTCGATCGGCCACGTATCCCCATCAGTGGGCTCACGTTCGAAGATCTCGTGCACTTCCGCTTCGAATTGCTGAATGATCGGGTCGAGGCAGCGGCGACAGGGGCCGGACCACGAACCAACCACGGTTCCCGCGGCCGAGACGCCTTCGGTGACCGCCTCGATCACCAGGTCCACGGCGAGACGACCGTCGACGATCGCGAACTCGCCCGCCGTCATGTCGTCGAGCTCGGTGGTCACGCTGAACTCGCGCCGGGCACCGGTGCGACGGCGAATCTCGAGGGTGTCGACGAGGAGCTGACTCGGCGGCGTGATCCGCACGTCGTCGGCCACTAGATGTCCTGGTCGAAGACCGACTCGTCGGGAAGAAGGGGCTCGGGTTCGTCGCTGTCTGCGTGTTCCTCGACGGCGCCCTGGAGCCGAGCGCGCCCCGAAGCGACGGTGCGCATTGTCCGCTCGAGGACCACTTCCATGCCACCCAGCTTCTGGTCGCACCAGTCCTCGGTTTCGAGACGCAGATTCTTGGCCCGCTCATCGGCTTCCGACACGACTCGCCGGGCGCGATCCTCCGCCGCCTTCACGAGCTCGGTTCGCTGCACCATCTGCTCGGCTCGGGTGCGGGCTCGCGCGATGATCTCGTCGCCCTCACTCTGCACGCGCGCGAGAAAGTCGTCGCGCTCCTTGAGAAGCCAGCGAGCCGATCGCAGCTCATCGGGAAGACCCTGAACCGCGGCAGTGAGAACGGCGAGAAGCTCTTCCTTGTTGATCATCGACGAGGCCGACAAGGGCATCGGGCGAGCATCTTGAACCAGCTCAATCGCCTGGCGCAGAAGGGATTCGGCCTGGGGCGCCCGGTAGTGAGGGGTGCCCTCGCTCAGGGTTGCGTCGGTCTCGGTGCCGGAGCTGTCGCTCACCCGAATTGCTCCTTGAGCTTGGCCGCGACTGCCTTCGGCACCATGCCTGAGATGTCGCCGCCGTAACGGGCGAAGTCACGGATGAACTTCGAGGCAAGGAAGGAGCTGCGCGAGGCGGACGGGATGAACAGCGTGTGGATGCCCGATGCCGCGTTGTTCATCTGCGCCATCTGGAGCTCGTTCTCGAAGTCGGAGACGGCGCGGAGCCCCTTCACGATGAAGTCGGCTTCGAGCTCGTTCGCCAGGTCGACGACCAGGCCGCTGAACATCTTCACGGTCACGTTCGACAAATGGCTCGTCGCTTCGGTGATCATTTCTTCACGATCATCGAGCTCGAAGACGCCGTCTTTGGTGGTGTTGACCATGGCGGCCACGACCACTTCGTCGAACAAGGATGCGGCTGTCTCGATGATCTCGATGTGTCCGTTGTGGACGGGATCGAAGGAGCCGGGATAGAGGACGCGGGTCACGTGGGAAATCTCCACTCTTAGGGGCGTGAGGCCGAGCCCGCAGTTGCGAGCGTCACCACGGTACTCCCGTACCGCCGCGCTCGGTGTGTCTCCCACCTCTCAGGGAGGTCGATCTCCCGGTCGGACTCGATCGCGACCACGGCACCATCGATCATGGCGAGCAGGTTCGGCCACTCGTCGAACGCGTAGGGAGGGTCGAGAAGCACCAAGTCGACCTCGCCGACCTGACGCAGCGCGGTGGGGCCATCGCCGGCAACGACGGTGGCGACGTCGTCGAATCCGAGCGTGGCCAGATTCTCTCTCAGAGCATCGAGGGCGCGCCGCTCGTTCTCCACGAACGTGCAATGCGCGGCCCCGCGTGAGAGCGCTTCGATGCCAAGGGCCCCAGACCCCGCAAAAACGTCGATCACCCGAGCGTCCTCGCCCACGCCGAGCGAATAGAGGGAATTGAACATCGCCTCTCGAACCCGATCGGCCGTCGGTCGAGTGTGTTCCCCATCAGGGACCAGCAATCGTCGACCTCGTGCGGAACCCGCTACTACGCGCATTCCTCCAGTGTGGCGGCTTCGCGGTACCGTCCCCCCATGGCCGCCCCTGAATCCATCACGTGTGTCGACTGCGGCGGGAAGTGCGGCCGCATCACCTACGAACCCGACGAAGGGTTCGAGCCGGGCGACATCGTCGCCTACCGGTGTCGCGACTGCCTTGATCGCTGGGACATCGAGCTGACCGCGGACGACCTCGAGGAAGGCAACGAAAATGGCTAACGAGATCATCAACGTCGACGGCCACGATTTCGAGCTCTCCACTCATGAGGGCACCCGGGGCACGGACGGGCCGATCACGTTGAAGAAGACCGCGTGGATGATCGAGCGCTACCGACTGCTGGCGGAGGAATTCCGCGGCGGACGAATAGTCGAACTGGGACTGTGGGACGGAGGCTCCACCGCCTTCCTGGCATCAGCGTTCGCGCCGAGTGTCCTCCTCGGCTTCGAATTGGAGACAGTCCCACTGACCGCACTCGACCGATTCCTCGAAGGCTCGCCGCACGCGCCCAACGTCCATGTCACGCTGGGCGCTGACCAGACAGACGTCGAGTTGCTGCGCCGGACCATCGACGAACACGTCGACGGTCTGCTCGACTTCGTGGTCGACGACGCGTCTCACCTCCTGGGGCCGACCGAAATCTCGTTCGACTGCCTCTTCCCGCTTGTCCGGCCTGGCGGCATGTTCGTCATCGAGGACTGGTCGCATGAACACCAGATGGCCTACATGATCCGCCAAGCACTCGACGCCGGGGACATCACGGTCGAGGACATGGGTGACATCTCCCCCGACTCCATTCCGTCGGACCCGCTCAGTCGTCTCGTGATCGACTGCCTGATCGCCACCTCACACGACGATGGGGTCATCGCCGATGTCTGGGTCCGACAAGGCTGGGCGGAGATTCGCCGCGGCGATGCCCCGCTCGACCCGTCGACGTTCTCGCTTCGCGACCACATCGGTGAGATCGGCCGCAAGGTCTCGCCCCGACCGTAGAGCTCAACCCTTCATCAGGAATTCGGCTTCGTCGTCGCCGAGAAGAACAGCGATCTCGTCGTCGAGTTCGGGGTGCGCTTCGAGTTCTGGGTCAGTGTCGATGATCTCGATCGCCACCTCCCTCGCCACACCCACCCATTCGCGGTCGGTCACCAGCGATGCCAGCCGCAGATCGTTGCGACCCTTCTGCCGCTCGCCCATGATCGTTCCCTCGCCTCTCAGGTCGAGGTCCACCTCCGCGAGTTTGAAGCCATTGGTGGTCTCGACGAGCGCTTCGATCCGCGCCTCACCATCACTGGTCGTCGGATCGCCGACAAGGAAGCAGCGGCTGGCATCGGTGCCACGACCGACGCGACCACGGAGCTGATGCAGCTGGGCGATCCCGAAGCGGTCGGCATCGAGCACCACCATGACCGTCGCGTTCGGTACATCGACGCCCACCTCGATGACCGTCGTCGCGACGAGGACGTCGGTCTCGCCCGACCGAAAGCGCTCCATCACCTCGCCCTTGTCGGCGGAGGGCATCTGTCCGTGGAGAAGCGCAACCCGCATGTCGTGCAGCTCCCCTCCGGTGAGCGACTCATACGTCTCGGTGGCACTCGTGACATCGAGCGCCTCTGACTCGCCGATCAGGGGGCATACGACATACGCCTGGCGCCCGGCTTGAACCTCCTCGCGCACGGCGGCCCATACGGCAGCCTCCTCGAGAGCGGTACGAGCCCAAGTCGTCGCGATCGGCGTGCGACCCGGTGGCAGCTCGTCGAGCTCGCTGACATCGAGATCGCCGTAGACGGTCATCGCCGCGGTCCGAGGAATCGGCGTTGCCGTCATCACAAGAACATCAGGCGCCGCGCTCGCGTCGCCCTTGTCCCGCAGTGCGGCGCGCTGCTCGACGCCAAAACGATGCTGCTCGTCGATCACGACCACGCCAAGCGAGGAATACTCGACCTTGTCCTGGATCAGCGCGTGGGTTCCGATCACGAGGTCGACTTTGCCGGTCACAAGGTCGGCAAGAATTTTCCGGCGATCACCGGCACCGACACGATTCGTCAGGAGCTCGATACGAAGCGGACGGTCGCCCATCAGGGTCGTCGGGTCCGGAACCATCAGGTCACCGAGCATGGCGTTGACGCCGAGATGATGCTGCTCGGCGAGCACCTCTGTCGGGGCCATGAGTGCGCCCTGGTGACCGCCCTGCACCGCAGCGAGCAACGCGGTCACGGCGACGACCGTCTTTCCCGAACCAACATCGCCCTGGAGCAGCCGATGCATCGGGCGTTCGAGCACGAGGTCCGCGCCGATCTCGCTGATCGCTCGATCCTGGGCCGCGGTCAACGGGAACGGGAGCCGCTCGTGGAACCGGTCGACGAGGTCGCCGTCGATCGTGTGCGAGAGCCCCGCGGTCTCTCGCTCGATCCGGCGCTTTCGTCGGACCAGTTCGAGCTGCACGCGAAGGAGTTCATCGAAGACCAGCCGGCGTCGCGCCTCGTCCTTCTCAGTCATCGACTCGGGGTTGTGGATCCCGGTGACCGCGGCGTCTCTTGTGACGAAGTTGAAGCGATCGAGGACCGCGGGCGGCAACGGATCGGCGAATCCCCGAACTGCCGCTCTCTTGAGAGCTTCCTCGATGAATGACTGGAGGTCTCGGGTGAGGAGTCCGGACTTCTCGGACTGCGGGTAGACGGGGATGATTCGGCCGGTCTGGTTCCCGACGAGATCGACGATCGGGCCGGTCATTTGTCGATTCCCTCTGAAGAAATCGCACTTCCCGTGGACCATCAGTGTCATGCCGGGCTGCAGCTGCTTCTCGCGCCAGCGCTGGTTGAAGAACGTCAGGGTCAGTTGGTGTCCCCCGTCGCCGATCACCACTTCGGTCAGCGTTCGTCGGCCCCGCAGCTGGCGAGTGCTGCTCGTTCGGACCTCGCCGAACACCGTTGCCTCGTCACCTTTCTCCAGATCGGCAATCTTCGCCTCGCGGGTGCGGTCGAGGTGGCGGCGCGGATAGTGCTGGACGAGGTCGAGCACCGTGTGGATATCGGCCGACGCGAGCGACTTCTCCTTCTTCTCACCCACGCCGCGAAGCCGCGAGACCGGCATGTCGGCAAGGTCCCGCAGCGTCAGCGGCGGGTCACCCTCGGGCACGGGCGACTACTCCAGCCCGAAGTAGTACGGATACAGCGGTTGGCCGCCGTCGTGGACTTCGACGTCGACGTCAGGATGGTTCGTGTTGACCCACGCTTCGATCGCCTCGGTCGACGCCTCGTCGGAGTCCTCACCCGCGATGACGGTCAACAGTTCGTGGTCGTCGTCGAGCAAGTGGGACAACAATGTGGTGGCCGCGTCGACAACCGTTGGTTGTACGGCCTGGATGCCGTCGCGGCAGATCCCCAGCCAGTCGCCGGTGGCGATCGCTCCGACATCAGATGTCGACTCGCGGACGGCTTGGGTGACCTCGCCCGCCACCACGGCAGCCGCGGCGGAGGTCATCGATGCGGCGTTGCTCTCGGCGGACTCCTGCGGGTCGTAGGACATCAGGCAGGCGAGACCCTCGGCGACACCTTTCGTGGGGACCACCCTGACTGTGCGACTCGTCTGCGCGTCGACCTGCTCCGCCACCGGAATGATGTTCTTGTTGTTCGGAAGGATGACGACCTCGGGCGCGGGCACCGATTCGACCGCGGCGACGAGCTCGGCCGTCGACGGATTCATCGATTGCCCCCCGGCGACGACGGCATGAACGCCCATCGAGCGGAGGATGGCGACCACGCCTGCGCCGACGCCGACGGCCACCACTGCCGTCGGAACCGGCTCACCGGCGGGCGCGTCGGCGGGCTGGCCCATCTCAGCCTGCACCCAATCGCGCTCCTCGAGTTCTTCGAGCAGGTCGGTCACGCGGATCTTGTGGGGTCGACCCACAGCGATGCCGCACTCGATCGCCGCGCCGATGTCGTCGCAGTGAATGTGGCAATTGAAGATGCCGTCGCCGCCAACGACCACGATGGAATCGCCCACCTCGCCCCAGGCACTCTTGAAGCTCTCGATCTCCGCGTCGGGCGCGTCGAGCAGAAACATCACTTCGTAGCGAAGGTCGGCGATCGACGGCGCATGATCGTCTCCCTCAGGGCGGACGGGCTCGGCCGGCGGAGCAATCACGCTCGGCTCGGGCATGGGCCGGTCGTCGACGACGTGGAGTGCGGCATCGAGGAAGAGCAGAAGGCCCGCGCCACCAGCGTCGACGACACCGGCGTCGGCCAGCACTTGCAACAGCGTCGGTGTGCGTTCGAGCGACTCGCCGCCCTCAGTGCGTGCCGCGTCGAGCACGCCGACCAGGTCAGCCCCATCGTTCGCCGCGGCGACCGCGGCCGCCGATGACTCGCGCACGACGGTGAGAATGGTGCCCTCGACGGGATTGCCAACGGCTCCGTAGGCGCCTTCGGCGGCGGCGGCGAGCGCGGCCGCAAAGGACGGCCCGTCGATGGAAGCGCCGACGCTGACGACGCCGGCGAACCCGCGAAGGATCTGCGACATGATCACGCCACTGTTACCCCGCGCCCCCATGAGCGAGCCGTGTGACACCGCAGTGCACACCGCAGCGAGATCGGCATCGGCCGGGAGTTCGTCGAGCTCGTCGACAACCGAGACGAGCGTGAGTGACATGTTCGTGCCGGTGTCACCATCAGGCACGGGATAGACGTTGAGGTTGTTGATCGACTCACGGTGTTCGTTCAGCGCGTCGCGGAATGCGACGACGATGGAGCGAAGTGATCGGGCGTCGAGTGTGTCAATCGGCACGGGAGCGGATCGTACCGGCCCCACGTCGCCCGCGTGACCTCCATGCGGATACGATGCGGCCATGCAGGGTGTGATCAAGAGCTACGACCCGAGCACCGGCGACGGTGTTCTGATCAACGAGGCCGGTCTCGCCGACGTCGACCTCGCCGACAACGCGCTCGAGGGTTCGATCTTTCGCATGCTGCGCCAGGGCCAGCGGGTCCAATTCGACCTCGACGACTCGGGCCGCGCCACGCGCCTCCGCCTCGGCTCCGAAGTCGACATGTCCACCCCCGACCTCTAACCGATTCTTAACCGAGTTAGTCGCGCTGAGCGCGCCTTTCTCACTCCAGATCGGGTCTCATGTCAGGTTGACGCCGGGGTTTCGGCAGGCACGCCGGATCTGAGCAGCCACCCACGTCCTGCGGTCTCTGAGGTCGACCTTCGAGAAGCGGAGGACGACCCAGCCGTCGAGCACGAGGGCATTTTGGCGTTGGCGGTCTCTGGCGAATTGGACCGGGTCGATGTGTTCCACGAATCCGTCGTACTCCAGCAGAACCCGAGACTCGGGGTAGGCGAGGTCGACATAGAACTGGTGTCCGCCCGCCCTCACCGGAAACTGGGCAACCGGATCGGGTAGGCCGGCGCGGCGGATCAAGCCGAGTAGCGCCGCTTCCATCGGCGAGTCGACCTTGTCGGCTTCGGGGCCGAGGTCGCCGAGCGCCTCATCGAGAGCGACAACGCCGGTTCGACCCTGCCGGCCCACCCGCTTGCGAAAGCCACGAAGCTCGGCCACCGTGACGAGACTGCGTCCGAGCGCGACCTCGACCATTCGAGCGACCTCACGGTCATGGTGATGGACACCGGCGTCACAAAGCGTGCGAGCAACGCTCGTCACCGGCAGTCCATCAACCCAGGTGATGTCGGCAGGCACCAGATCCCATGTTCGATGGGTGATTGCTCCCTCGACCATGGGCGACGCAAACCCGCGAACTGTGATCTCCACGACCGTCTCCCACGGTCGCAGGTCCCACAGTCGCTGCGCGCTGCGGTGGCTGACCACACCTCGGCGGGCACCGGCGAGGCAGGCGCGCATGAGATCCTGTTCCCACCGGCCGTCGGGTGCGCCGAAGAGAAAGAGGCCCCTCCGCTCTCGGCGGAGCACACCGTTCTTTACGAGCGTCGAGATCTCACGCTTTGAGAAGTCGCACTCGCGCAGGTCGGATGTGGTGAGAAGGCTGAATTGGCTCGCGGCCTTCTGAGCGAGATGAGTCATCTCTCGCATGCCCCGAGTACAGCGAGCGGGTATGACACCCGGTTCCCATACCCCTCCCATCGCCGATCTCGGGTGAGACCAGCTTCTCGGGTGAGAAAGGCGCGCTCAGCGCGACTAACTCGATTAAGAACGCGGAGGGGGTGGGGCTACATGGCGGCGGCGATGCCGAGGTCGGCGTAGGCCTGCTTTTCGTAGTTGGCGCGGAACATGTCGCGGAGCTTGGCGGCGGCCTCGTCGTAAGCCTCGGGGTCGTCCCAGGTGTCACGCGGATTGAGGATCTCGTCGTCGACGCCGGCGCACGTGGTGGGCATCTTGACGCCGAGGATCGGCTGGACCTCGAGTTCGACATCGTCGAACTCGCCGGCGAGCGCCGCGTTGAGCAGCGCTCGGGTGGCCTTGAGCGACATACGGTCGCCCTTGCCGTGCGGTCCGCCACTCCAGCCGGTGTTGAGCAGAATGCAGCGGGTCTCGTTTTCCGCCATGCGCTTGGCGAGGAGCTCGGCGTAGACCGAGGCCTTCTGCGACATGAACGCGGCGCCGAAGCACGACGAGAACGACGGCTCGGGTTCGGTCACGCCCACCTCGGTGCCGGCAAGCTTCGAGGTGAAGCCCATGACGAAGTGGTACATCGTCTCGTCGGTGTCGAGAATCGAGACGGGCGGCAGCACACCGAACGCGTCGGCCGTGAGCAGCACGATGGTCTCGGGGTGGGGGCCAGCAGCGCCTTCGCGCACATTGGGGTTGGTCGTGAGCGGGTAGGCGAAGCGCGTGTTCTCGGTGATCGAACCGTCGGTGAGGTCGAACTCCTGCGGGTCGGTCGCCTCGATGGCCTTGCCCGGAAGCGCCGGCACGTTCTCGATGAGGGTGCCCTTCATCGACATGGCCGCCGCGATCACGGGCTCGTTGCCCTTGTCGAGATCGATCAGCTTGGCGTAGCAACCGTCCTCGAAGTTGGAGATGCCCTTGTCGGTCCAGACGTGTTCGTCGTCGCCGATGAGCTCGCGGTCGGGATCGGCCGAGAGCGTGGTCTTGCCGGTACCCGAGAGGCCGAAGAGGATGGCGGTGTCGCCGCGCTCTCCCACGTTGGCCGAGCAGTGCATCGACAGCTGGCCCTTGGCCGGGAGGACGTAGTTCATGATCGTGAACATCGTCTTCTTGTTGACGCCGCAGTAGTCGGCCGCGCCGAGCACGAGGCCGACACGGTTCTCGATGTCGATGATGACGGCCCGGCCGCTGTTGGTGCCGTCGCGATCGGGGTCGCAGGTGAAGGACGGGACGTTGATGAGCGTCCAGCCGGAGTCGGCACGGTCGGAGTCGTCACGAACGGCCTTCGGGAACATGATGTTGCAGAAGTACGCGTGGGTCGCGTATTCGCCAACGAAGCGGTACGGCTCGGCGAAGGTGGTGTCCCAACCGCAGAACACATCAGCGACGTAGAGGTGTTCGCCACGATCGTTCAGGTGGCTGATCACCCGAGGGAGAAGCTCGTCAAACTTCGAGGGCTCGAACTTGGCGAAGCCGTTCTTCCACCACACAGTGTCGGTAACGCTGTCTCGATTGACACAGAAAGTGTCGGACACGGGGCGTCCGGTGCAGTCGGGATCGGTGAAGTAGACCAGCGGTCCGTCGAGGCCGAGAGCCGTGGGAAACGCCTTCTGGGCGTCGGACGGGCCACCGGGCTCGACGCGGCCGCGATCGTTGGCAATCGCCTCGTGGAACAGTTCGTCCTGGCTGAGTCCGTAGCGCAGCTCCGGCCCGTTGAGACCGAATGCGTCTTCGAGTTGTGCTGCTGCTTCCGCGGCGCTGCTCATGAGTCCCCTCCGAGGGATTTGCTCCATGGTCCGATCGGCGTCCACAAGGGGGATGTGAGCCGGAACGGGCCGATCGTTCAGGTTAGCGAGGGCTACCCCGAGTGGCCGACTCGGGCGGCGGGTTTGGCTGTGGCGCGGGACACGGCCCGCCACCGCGGCGTAACGTCGTTCATATGAGCGTTTCCGCCTACATCTTGATCCAAGCCGACGTGGGTACCGCCGTCGATGTCGCCGACGCAACCGGCGCCCTCGACTCGGTCGTCACCGCCGAGGTCGCCATGGGCCCCTACGACGTGATCGCGCGAGCCGAGGCGGCCACGATGGACGACCTCGGTCAAGTGGTCGTGCATGCCGTCCAAGGCATCCCCGGCGTCGAACGCACGCTCCTGTGTCCGATCGTCAACGTCTGACGATCAGAGCTACAGCACCGCGGCGCGAATTCCGAGCCCCATGAGCCAGAGACTGCCCAGCCCGTAGAGCAGATAGGGCTTGTCCTTCATCTCGTTGCGATAGGCGAAGATGATCCCGACGCTCGCGAACGCCGAGAATCCGTAGAGCTGATGCCGGTCGCCCTCGATGTCCTCGTTGACCTGCAGGACGACACCCAGAATCACCTGCGCAAGCACGATCAGTTCGGCGATGACGACGGCTACCCACCCGGCGCGGTGCCGGAGTCGCGACCACTGGTGCGCGGCCAGCGCCCACACGCCCACCGCGCCATTTGTCAGGATGAACGCCCAGCTGACGGCGCTGTGAAGATCCCGAGTCACTCGCCCTCGCGGCCCAATTCGACTTCGTAGCTCCAGAGCTCGGCGCTGATCTGGAGCGGTTCCGGCGCATCCGCGCCGGACGCCAACGCGTCGCGGTGGCCCTGACGGAACTGGTCGGAGCTGGTCCACGCATGGAACGACTCGTCGTCGCGCCAACGAGTGAGCACGAGCCACGTGTCGCGCTCGTCAGTCGGACGCAGGAGTTCGAATCCCTCGAAACCGTCCATTCCGTCGACCGCACCGGCCCGGGCCGCGAAACGACGGGCCACCTCGTCGCCGAGTTCGCCGGGGACAGTGATGGCATTGATCTTGATGACCTGAGACATGGGGAGAGTCTCGCCCGAATGACGACGTTTGCGAGAAGTCGCGGCAAATGTTCGCAAACCTGTCGAAGACGCACCGGCCCGTTCGTCGCACCAGCAACCAACCAGCACAAGAAGCCAACCAGGAGGAACCCCCCATGCCCAAGTACGTACTCGCCTACCACCAGGACGGCGGCGGACCGGGCCACATGCCCGACTCAGAAGAAGCCATGGCCGAGATGATGAAGGCCTGGGAGAACTGGTTCGGCGCCCTCGGCGCCAACCTTCTCGATGGCGGCAACCCGATCAGCATCGCGAAGACCATCGGCAGCGACGGCAGCGTGAGCGACGGTGGCGGCACCAATCCGCTGACGGGCTACGGCCTTATTCAGGCCAACGACATCGACGCGGCTGTCGAGATGGCCAGGGGCTGTCCGGTCCTCGCCAACAACGGCAACGTCGAGGTGGCCGAAGCCATCGACATGTAGCTCCGACTCAGCGAGACGTGTCGGCGAGCCGAGCGAACAGGTCGCTCAGGAAGGGTTCGCCGGCGCGGCTCGCGCCGAGCTCGATGAACCATTCGGTGCCGAAGGCGGCCGCGAACGCTTCGTCGGGCATGGCCATGAAGAAGGAGTCTTCGGATATCTGCGAGCGGTGGGCCGCCATGGCCTGGCGCTTCTGGTCGATCGCCTCGGTGACATCGATCCGGTGGGTGAGTTCGGCGGCCGGCGTGCCCATCTCGGTCTCACGCATCTCTTCGCGCCGCGCCGCGAGTTCGGGATCGTCGTCGGCACCCTCGAAGGCGAAGTCGGCGAGGGCGCGCATGTGGTCGCGGTTCATCGTGGCTTCGAGCACGATCGGCGTGGCCGCGATCTCGGCGGCGCGATGGCCGACTCGATGCACCTGGATGTGGTCGGGGTGGCCGTAGCCGCCGTGGGAGTCGTAGACGGTGATGACGTCGGCGTTCTCTTCGCGAAGGATCGCGGCCAATCGCTCGGCCGCGGCTTCGATGTCGGCCTGCCAGAAGCACGCCGGATCGTCATTGGTGGCTTGGCCCTCCATTCCGCTGTCGCCGTAGCCGAGCCACTCGACTCGCGATGCACCGAGGATCCCGCCCGACACCTTCAGCTCCTCGAGTCGGACGGCTGCGAGTGTGGACCCCGCGGGAACCGAACCCTCGGTGGGCTCCCCCACCGCCCCGTCGGTCGCACAGACGAGGACGACGCGGTGGCCCGCGGCCGCGGCTTTCACCATGGCGCCGCCGGTCGAGATGGACTCGTCGTCGGGGTGAGCATGGAAGAAGACCGCGGTGGCCATGTCAGGCGATGGCCCCGGACTCCCGAAGCGTCGCCAGCTCGTCGGGCGCGAACCCGAAGCTCGCGAGCACCTCATCGGTATGTTGCCCGGCGTGCGGCGGGGGCCGCTCGATCGTGGCCTCGGTGCGACTGAACCGCGGCGCCGGCCCGGGCTGGGTGATACCCGCGACCTCGGTGAATGTGCCGCGAGCCACGTTGTGCGGGTGCTTGGGCGCTTCCTCCATGGTGAGGACCGGAGCGAAGCAGATGTCCGTGTGTTCCATGATCTCGCACCACCCGTCGCGGGTCTTCGTCTTGAAGATCGCCCGGAGCTCCTCTTTGAAGCCGGGCCACTCCGAGCGACTCATCTGTGCGTCCCACTTGGGGTCGTCGAGCCCGAGCTTCTCGCGCAGCTCTGCGTAGAACTGCGGCTCGATCGAACCGATCGAGACGAACTTCCCGTCGCTGCATTCGTAGACGTCGTAGTAGTGGGCGCCAGTGTCGAGCATGTTGGTGCCGCGCTCGTCGTTCCAGATGCCCATGGCTCGGAAGCCGTGGAAGAAGGTCATCAGCGACGCGGCGCCGTCGACCATCGCGGCATCGACGACCTGGCCCTTGCCCGACCCGCGCGCCTCGAGGATCGCGCAGACCAGGCCGAAGGCCAGATACATGCCACCGCCGCCGAAGTCGCCCACGAGGTTGAGTGGCGGCACGGGTGCCTCGCCTTGGCGGCCGAGTGGCTCGAGCGCGCCGGCCAGTGCGATGTAGTTGATGTCGTGGCCCGCGGCCGACGAGTAGGGACCCTCTTGGCCCCAGCCGGTCATCCGGCCGTAGGCCAGGGCCGGGTTGCGGGCGAGACAGTCTTGCGGTCCGATGCCGAGTCGTTCGGCAACGCCCGGTCGGAAGCCCTCGATCAGGGCGTCGCTCTGCTCGACGAGCCGCAGAACGGTCTCGACGCCCTCGGCCGACTTGAGGTCGACGCCAATCGATCGACGACCACGATTGATCAAGTCGCCCGGGGGAAGCTCGGGATCGCCACCCCGCACCGATCCGGCTCGATCTACGCGGATCACCTCCGCGCCCATGTCGGCGAGCATCATCGCGCAGAACGGGCCCGGCCCGATTCCCGCTATCTCGACGATCTTCACTCCAGCCAGCGGCCCCATGACTCTCCCTTTGATGCAGCAGAATTGGATTCGGACCCTACCCGCCGGGGTGTGTCAGCCAAAGGTGCGCCCGGTCAAGGCGGTGACAGCCTCGATGATCGGTGGCCACGCCTGGTACACGAAGTCGTGTGACATGCCGTCGAGCACGAGGAATTCGGCGTCGGGAATCAGGTCAGCGGTTCGCTGACCTCCCGAGGGGTGGATCAGGGTGTCGTTCTCGCCGTGCACGACCAGCGCCGGCATCGTCAACCCGGCCAATGCCTCGCCTCGGTCAGCGCTGCGAACCACAGCTTGGAATTGCCGGCCGGACGCTCCGGGCTGCCACGACCGCCGGTAGCAGGACGCGAAGTATTCGCGCATCAGGTCTTCGTCGAACCATTCGGGATTCGACCAGATGACCCGGGACTCGAGGTCCTGGACGATCTGCTCCTCAACCGTCGCTGCTGGCTCTTGTGTGAGCGCGGCCATCGCCGCCGTGCTGGGCGTGCCGTATTCGGCTTCGCCGGTGGTGGACATGATCGAGACGAGGGCACGCACCCGCGTGGGGTGAGCGATCGCGGTGGCTTGGGCGATCATCCCGCCGAGCGACACGCCGAGCACCACGGCATCGTCGACCCCGACATCATCCAGAACCGCAACCACATCGTCGGCCATGTCGGTAAGGGTGTACTCGGTGGCCGCGTCGGTCATCGAGGACAGACCGGCGTCGCGGTTGTCCATTCGTACGACGTGGAACCCGCGATCGACGAACGCCTCGCAGAACTCAGTAGGGAACAACAAGAGTTGGTTGCCGAGACCCGGCAGGCAGATGATCGTGGGGTCGTCGAGCGAGCCGAAGCTCTCGTATTCGAGCTCGATTCCGGAGTTGGTGGCGCGTGGCATGGAGAAAGCATGCCCGTCCATCACAGTTTCTTCACGCCCGGGTGCTCACAATGGCCCATGGCCCGCACTGCCGACCGCTCTCCCCGCCCCGCCCGGTTCAGTCGGTGGGCGACCTCGGGCCTCACCGCCGCGGTGAGTATCGGCACCGTCGCGGTCATGGCCGAGCGCGCCGACGACACGAACGACGATGCGACGGGCGAGGCCCTCGGTCTGGCCGCTCGTCAACAAGGTGAACTCTCTGCCGCGGCCATGATGGCGGCCGCCGACCCGGGAGCGACCGAACCCGACCTGACCACGCCGTCGACACTCGGACGAGCCGATGTCAGCTGACGCGGTCCTCACCACCACTCGCCGTCCGGCCATGGGCGCCGAGGTGGAGATCACCACCGATGTCTCGCCGGTGGCGATCAGTGCCGCACTCCACGTCGTCGCCCGCCTCGAGCAGAGGTGGACACGATTCTCCGACGACAACGAACTCGCCATGTTGAAC
>Ga0315336_1000917_pt1 | contig 66227 bp, 69 predicted proteins | sample ASW5metaG_FD_204512 | JGI IMG/M metagenome (GOLD analysis project Ga0315336, IMG submission 204512) | Ammonia-oxidizing marine archaeal communities from Monterey Bay, California, United States - ASW #5 | ecosystem: Environmental > Aquatic > Marine > Intertidal zone | place: USA: California... | reverse complement strand
TTCTTATTTTGGGATATTTCTTCTGTTAATTGGAATAAATGCAGCACCAATTTTGATGCCACCCACTTGGATTGTACTTTCGTCTTTTTTCGCGTTAGATAGTTCACTCGATCCTCTTTTACTTGCATTAGTGGGCGCGACAGGAGCCACAATAGGTAGGCTCATTTTGAAAAATCTGAGTAGTTTTTTCCGTAGGTTTGTTGGCAAGGAACAGAAATCGAACCTGGACGCCATAGGCAATTTCCTAAATCGCAAAAAATTTGGTTATGTACTCACTTCTTTTCTGTTTGCTGCAACACCATTACCCAGTAACATGCTATTTGTTGCCTATGGCATGATGAGGGCAAAAAGTATTGGACTCTATTTTGGATTTTGGCTTGGAAGAGTGTTGTCTTATTATATCATGATTACAGTTAGTTCTGTAGTTCTCGCTCCATTTTTAGAATTATTTGAGGATAAAATAATTGGAATTATAGTAGCTGATATAGTGGGCATAGGTGTAGTAGTAATATTTACCTGTATTAACTGGCAAACCCTCCTGCTTGAACGAAAATTACAGTTTGTCAGACCAAAATTATGGAAATTTTAGTTATCCATAATCAACATATCTGTCGTATCTCTTTTCGACCTCGGGATTTTTCCCCCTGGTTATTTTTTCTAATTCTTTGGCGTTACGGTTGTTTATGTAGCCAACAATTTCCTTAAAATTCTCACGTTTTGGATATGCTTCTACTAAGGGTTCTAACATTTTGAAATATTCAACAACCTTCTCTCTAAATTCTTCTCTCGTTGGACTTTTAATTTTGTTCATACGGAACCAGATAGTAGCCCAACTGCAGCCTACTACATGTGGCAATAAATCAAAAGCAGACTGTATCTCGAATCGTTGATCGTCTATCATGAACTATCGCGTATTAGTCTTGCACCTGTTTTAGCAAAATATGTAACTATGAAATCAGCACCTGCTCGTTTTATAGAATGTAATATCTCATTGATTATTTGGTCTTCCTTAATCCAACCTTGGTTAGCTGCCGCCTTGACCATTGCATATTCACCCGAAACACTGTATGCAGAAACTGGTACATTGAACTTTTTCTTAGCTTCTGCAATTAAATCAAGATAAGATAATGCAGGTTTTATCATCACTATGTCTACACCCTCTTCAATATCTGCTTCAACCTCTCTCATAGCTTCTGCTGGATTTGTAAATGGAACCTGGTATGTTTTCCTATCACCAAATTGAGGTGCACATTCTGCAGCATCTCTAAATGGAGAATAAAATGAGGAACTATGTTTTGCTGAATGTGACATTATGATTACATCTTTGAAACCGGCGTCATCCAACCCATTTCTTATAGCAGAAACCTGACCATCCATCATTGCAGATGGCGAAACCACATCAACTCCAGCCTTTGCTTGGCTAATAGCGATCTTGGTTAAAGTTTCTATGCTCAAATCATTGTCTATCTTTTTATTATTAATTATTCCGCAGTGGCCTGAGCTAGTATACTGACATAAACAGACATCAGCCATAATCACTATTTTGTCATCAAAATTACTTTTTATTTCTGAAATTGCATTTTGCACAATACCCTGTTCAACAAATGCAGACGTTCCTTTTTCATCCTTTTGTGAGGGAATACCAAACAACATTATAGCTGGAATTTTTAAGTCAGAAATATTTTGTACCTCGTTTGAAACCTCTGACAAAGGAAGTCTTGCAATGTCTGGCATTGAATCAACTTGTTTCTTTTTTTCTAATCCCTCTTCTACAAAAATTGGACAAACCAAATCGTTTGTTGACAATCTAATCTCTTGGACCAAGTTTCTTATGTTTTCATTAATTCTTAACCGCCTCAATCTTTTTGAGGGAAATGTAGCCATGATAAAAACCTGATAACAAGTAATATAATCTTAGATTACTGTGCTGCTATTCCTTTTTCTTATAATTAAATAATTTACTTGCAATTTCCAGCAATTCTGGACTACCCTGTTCAGATGCTCTTCTCAAGTTGTTCATAGGTGTAGAAACAATACTTTCTACAACAGCTTTTGTTAACTCGTCAATAATTTTGATTCTTTTTTCATCCGTCTCCCCTAACATTTGAAGTGCTTTCTGTAGTTCCTTAATTCTCATCGAGTTTGCATTGGTAAATACATCCTTAACTAGAGGTTCTGCGTCAAGTCGTTTCATTGTAGCCTCAATAACAGGAACTTCTTCACTAATTATATTTTCCACAGTAGTAACCTTATCCTTTCTCTTTTTCATGTTTTTGTCTACCATCTCAGCAATTTGATCAATGTTCATTAATTTAATTCCAGGAATCGTGGCTACTTTTTCATCTACTGTTCGTGGATTTGACAAATCGAGTATCATCACTCCAGATTTTTTATTTTTCATAGCATCCTTCATCTTATCAAACGTCACTAGGAAATATGGTGCTGTGGTAGCAACAAAGATTATTTCATAATTGCTGAATCCCGATAGGACTTCCTCAAATTTTATGGGGTTTCCCCCTAATGTTTGAGAAAATCCAATAGAGCGTTCTACAGTTCTACTGGTGACACTAAATGCATAGCCCCTTTTCTTAAGAGATTTGGCAACCATTGTTGCGGCTTCTCCCGTACCAATAAGCAGCACGTGCTTTGATTTAATGTCATCAACATTTTCCTCTGCAAGTTTAACCGCCATAGAGCCAAGTGATATTCCTCCCCTACCAATTCCAGTAGAATTCCTGATACGCGTTCCAATCCTGATGGACCTATCAAACAATTTATTGAGTCTTTTACCGGATGCTCTAGTCTGTCTGGCTACTGAAATTGATTCCTTAATTTGTCCAAGAATTTGTTCTTCTCCAACAACCAATGATTCCAATCCAGATGTGAGTTTCAGCAGATGTTCATAAGCGTCTTTGTTCTCACACACTTCTAGAGTGTCCCTAAACACACCCTCTTCTTGCCCCGTAAGCGAAGCCCATGTACTTTTGATTTTGTCAATGTTAGGATTATCTGATGCAGCAAAGAGTTCAATCCTGTTACATGTCTGAATTATTACACATTCTGAAACGCTAGAATTTTTCTTAAAGGTTAGGCATGCATTAGGCATGTCTTTGAACGCAAATTTCTCTAAAACATGGATCGGTGATTTTTTAAAAGTTATCCTGGCGTTGATTATATTTTGTTTCATGACCATTCCTTAAGCATTTTTTTCACTCGTGTCTGTGTCATTTTGTATTTTCCTTCTTTTAATAATTCTTTTACACGTTTATCATTCATCACTGAATACAGGAATTTTTTGCGATCTAATTGGGTTGAAATCACTTTTTTTGCTTCAAATCTTGCGAATTTCTGTAGTTTGATTTGATAAATGTCCTCACTTGAGATATTTTTCTTCAAGAAAGATTCCATCTTTAGTCTGATCTTTCTTGCCATTGCAGGACTACTTCCGCCTGTTGACACTGCAACCTGGACTGTGTCTGCAATGTTGATTACCGAAGGGTGGGCAAAGTCGCTAACCTCTGGGTCATCCGATGCATATGCATAGGATTTCATCCTTCTTGCTTTTTCTACAATTTTTCTGTTCAACGTTATGTCAGAGGTTGTAGCCATGACCAGATATGGCTTGTATTTTGAAAGAAAGGTTGCATCTTTTAATTTGGTTTTTTTAAACTGAATTTTGCCTTGCTTGACATACTTTTCAATTTGGGAATTTGACTCGTTGCTTATTACGAGAATTTTACAATCCTGTGTAAAAAGCGAATTGACCTTTTTCATGCCCTCGTTTCCGGAACCAATCACAATCACAAGGTTTCCTTTTAGGTGAAGATCAACAATCAACACTCAGGCACACCGTGGATGATATTTATAGATTCAAGAAAGCTAGTTACATTTTTTAATTAACACTAAAGATCTGGTGTATTGTCTAATATGGATAAACTTGACACTGAAATTCTAAACGAGATACAATGGACATTTCCATTGGTATCTAAACCATTTGATGAGATGGCAAAGAAATTTGAAATCTCATCTGATGAAGTAAAGACCAGATTGGTTCAGCTGAAGAGAAAGGGTGTTCTGAGGCAGCTGAGCGCAATTTTTGACACAAGGAAGTTGGGCTACACCAGTTCACTGGTTGCAATGGAAATTGAACCAGATAAGTTGGAGTCTGTTGCACATCAAATCAATCGACATCCAGGTGTAAGTCATAATTATGAAAGGGAGCATGAGTTCAATCTTTGGTTTACTTTGGCTGTTCCTCCCGGAACCGACTTGGAAAAGGAGTTAGGGAAATTTTCAAAGTTAGATGGAATCAAAAAGACAAGAATGCTTCCTACCTTACAGCTCTTCAAGATTGGGGTAAAGTTGGATATGGTTGATGACAAAAAGCACGAGGTAAAGCCATCCGAAGAAAAGAAAAAAGTTACCGATGTAAAGTTTGTCCCAACAGAAGAAGACAAGGAGTTCATCAGGCAGTTACAGAAGGATATGGAGATAGTTGACAGACCTTTCCAAAAGGCTGCTGAAAGTTTAGGAATTACCGAGGAGCAAGTTTTTGAAAAGTTACATCATTACGAAGATATTGGAGTTATGAGAAGATATGCAGCAATTTTACGCCACAGGGAAGCTGGGTTTACTGCCAACGGCATGATTGTCTGGAAAGTTCCAGAACAACGAATCACAGAAGTTGGAAACAAGCTTGGTGCTTTTCCACAGGTAAGCCATTGTTATGAGAGACCGGTATATCCAGACTGGCCATACAATGTATTTTCAATGATTCACTGCAAATCCTTTGACGAAGCGGGAGAAGTAGCTGGGCAAATTCAGAAGCAGATCGACGTTGACGAATACAAAATTTTGTTCAGTGCAAAGGAATTCAAGAAGACAAGAGTAGAATATTTTGTCGAGAATGAGTTCAGTTTAGAAGAGAAGATTCCTGCATAGAAGAAGTTATGGGTTATTGGCTTGCCACTCACTTGATTGCAGATACAAAACTATACTTGAGACGATGAATGTAGATATAATTCCAATTCCTCGCAAGTTAACAATTTTTTTCTCATCATCATCATCATACGTCATAACATCCTAAGACGATTCTAATTGATTAAATTTTATCTATTGAACAGTAGCCTTTAGTTCATACGGTGATTCTTGCCACCAGCTATTATACAGCTCATCAATCTCTTTCATGTCAGAACTATTGATGTAATTTCCGTCAGACATTGCAGCAAACCGTTCAATTTCTTCCTCGCTGATGACTGTTGGCAGTACTGATGATATTGAATTCTTTGAAATGATGAACTTGATTGCAAGTTCTATGATGCTAAGGTCATTTCTTTCGGCTATTGGACGAATCTGCTCTACTTTTTTCAAAGATGCCTTAATCCATTCACCCTTGCGAACTGAACGGTGGTCCTTTTCATTAATCTTGGTATTTTCATTAACTTTGCCAGTCAGAATTCCAGAAGCATCAGGAACACGAACCAGTATGCCAACGTCCTTCCCTGCACCCCTTTCAATAAGCTCGTTGCCAGGCGTCTGCTCTAAAATATTGTAAACAGTTTGTACTGCACTAACATTTTTCCTTTCCATAGCCTCAATGCCTTCTTCAGTCCATCCAATTGCGGGACCCAATGCCACCTGATACGTCTTGATCTTCCCTTCTCCAATCAAGCCGTCAAGTGTTTGAAATATTGTATCATCATGAATGTGTCTCAGTTTTGGGTTATGAAGACCATAAACGTCAATATAGTCTGTCTGCAGCCTGGCAAGGCTATTTTTTAGCGCACGGTTTGTAAATTCCGGATCAAACCTTTGTGGCAGTTCCTTGTGGCCGATCTGATCAACATTTTCAAAATCATAACTGTATTTGGTTGAAATTACAACTTCGTTGCGCATTCCAGAAAAAACTTCTCCTATGAGTTTTTCGCTCTTTCCTTTTCCATACATGTCAGCGGTTTCAAAAAAGTTGATTCCCAAATCATATGCTTTCTTAAGCATTCTTTTTGCTTCGTCTTCCTCAATCTCTTTTCCCCACCAGTTCAGCGCTATGGTCCATGCTCCAAATCCAATCTCAGAAACTTTGATTCCACTCTTTCCCAATTTTTTATACTTCAATTTACAATCTCCTTGAACTCTTTCATCCTTGATTCTATCTCTTCGTCACTCAAAACTGATTTTGCATCTTGATCCTTTTCATTTAATTCTATCCAAGATTTGCATCCATGATATTCTGATTTTATGGGAATTTCAAACTCTGGAACTTTGTATGTTCTCAAAAACAGTGCTTTCATTGATTTTTCTGGAAGCCAGTCAATCCTTTCCTTGACATACGAATCACTGAGAATGTGAAATGGAGATATGGCATTTATTTTATCTTCAGAGTCAATGTCTTTTTCATATAATACAAGGGCAAATGAAGTGATGTTGTTAACCCCTTCCTTTGGTTTGTTTTTTAGGGCATCATCCAAGTGTTTGTGGAACTGTGGCTTGACATGTATCTTTTCTTGGTGCTCAAAGGTTGGAAATAGAAAAAACTTTTCACTTTCAACTACAAAGCCAGACGAATCCTCTAGAATTCCACCCTTTCTCAAAAGTACAGTCTGGTCTCCATTTTCAAGGGCGTTAACAACAGTTGCCCATTCCTTGAGCGCGTTCATTATCCCAAGCTCGTAATTAGAGGAATAATGTCTTTTTTTACACAAGTGAGCATGGGTGTATCTACCGCAACATAGGCGGAAACTTTGGTTTGTCTCAAATCCATAATTAGATTTTGAAAGTCGCGTAAGTTATCACACTCAAACGCTAGCATGAAATCCTGATCACCTATTCCGAACGAATATGTTGTGTTTAGTGTGACTTGAGGGTATTTTTCACTCACACTGATATGCTGGTCCATCATTTTCTGTCTTTGTGGTTGTGGCAAAAGATACCATTCTCTTGTCTTGGTAAACGGGTACACGACCACAAATTTTTTTGGCTCATGCCCTAAAACAAATGATGAAAGCGTTCCTTTTTTGGCATACGCGGAAGGTCTTGTGCAGGAAAGATAAACTCGTGACGGTATAATGTATTTTCCAAAGACTGTCAGGTAAAGCTTTGAAATCACATCTTGAATCTCATCTATTGTTTCAGCTGCAAACCAAAACAAAAATTCAGCATCGTCACGTAAACCCAGAGTTGAGTATGACCTAAACTTTATTCCCGAATTTAGAATTATATTTTCAACTTCTTTGGCTGATTCTTCCTTAGCTAAATCTGCCATCCATCTCCATTTTGGGTCAATCTTAAAAAATGAAAAATTAAAAAAATATTGTTCGTTGTTTACTTCCAATGTCTAATCAGATTTCTTTTCTAATACCCAGTCATAACCTTTCTCTTCAAGTTCCCCTGCAAGAGATGAATCTCCGGTCTTCAGGACTTTTCCTTCAGCAAAAACATGAACAAAGTCAAGTTTATCCAAGTAATTTAAAATTCTTGCATAATGGGTAATCAGTATAGTTGTTGTGGTTTTATCAAATGTTTTACTGATAGCTTTTGCAACTGCTTGCACAGAGTCTATGTCCAAACCAGAATCAGGTTCGTCCAATATCGAAACTTTTGGTTTTAATACAGTCATCTGCAAAACTTCAGATCTCTTTTTTTCACCACCGGAAAATCCTTCATTCAAGTATCTTGCTAAGAACTCGTCCCTTAATCCAACGTCGTTAATATTTTGCTTGAGATATTTTTGGAATTCTCTAACAGTGATAAAGACTTCACGGTCATTATCCTTGAGTGCCTTGCTTAATGCATTGTATGATGTTCTTAGAAAATGAGAAAACCCGACACCAGAAACTTCAGTTGGATATTGAAATCCTAAAAACAATCCTTTCTTTGCTCTTTCATCTGTTTTTAAATTTAGAATGCTATCTCCGTCAAGCAAGATATCGCCTTTAGTTACCTGGTATTTAGGATGTCCCAGTAAAGTATATGCTAATGTACTTTTTCCTGAACCATTTGGACCCATTATTGCGTGTACTTCACCAGGACCAGTTTTGAGATTAACTCCCTTTAGAATCTCCTTACCGTCCCTTGAAACACAAAGGTCTTTAATTTCAAGCACTGCCATATCGACCAAGATCTATTTCTCTATATAACCGAGACTAATTTTAGCTGTTCCTAATCTAGGCTCGGGTTTTTAAAAATAAAAAAAAGGGAATGGTTATTTTTTGTCTAAGGATGGTCTGAGATTGATACTAATCTTGTAGATGCTAAGAATTTCTTTACATCTATTTCTGATAGTAACTTCAGTTACACCTGAGACAGTAGATACGTCTCTTTGAAGAACTCCTTGGCCTAGCAGAATTGATGCTATATACAAATATGCTGCAGCAATTCCATTAGGTGCTTTTCCATCAGCAAGACTACGGTCTTTTGTTTTTTCTGAAATGTCAAGAGCTAATCTTAAAACCCTTGTGTCGGTATTTGTCATGTTTGCTATTTTGGAAATGTACTTATCCATTGTCACAACAGGTACGCTAATAGTTCCAAGCTCCATCACTAGGATTCTATAATATCTTGAAGCCAATTTTATTCTTGACTTGATTTCTTTTGTACTACAGATATTATGAAGAATCTCGTCCAAAGTTCGGATTACATCGCATCGTTTACATGCCATGTAAACTACAGCCGCAGAAATACTTACTACAGATTTTCCTTTGACTTTAACATCTTTCCCATCAAGACTTCGGTAGATCTTTGATGCTGTTTCTAAGACATTTTTTGGCAGTGAACAATTCTGGCAAATTTCTGACATCACGCCAAGAACGTTTGTCAGTCTTCTATCTCGTGAACTGGAGACTCTTACTCTTTTATGCCATGTTCTTCCGTTGTTCATCTGACGCTGTACTTCTGCGCTTATTTTTTTTCCACTAAAATCCGTACTTCCCATGGAAATTTCTGTACTTATTCCCAGATCATGTTGAGCAAGTGTTGTTTGTCCTGTCGCTCTTGCAAGTTTCATTCCAGTATCCGAACTGATACCTATTCTTTCCGGTCCGTAATCTTCCATCTGTTCTACCACGACTATGCCGCAGTTAGAACAAATTCTTTCTCCTCTTTGCAAATCATCAATAAGCGATGATTTACTACAAGATACGCACTTTTGCATTTCTATTGTTTCCATTTTCGTTTTCTCCTTTGTGGTTTGTATTTTTTTGCGGGAAGAACTTCTAGGGCAAACATCTTTTTTCCAACAAATTTTTTGATGCTGTTTGTCAACGAAATAGCAGATGCATATGGTTTGGTTATAGGCCCAATCATTTCAGTAACCTTTGCAACTCTAACACTTTTTTCGTCACAAAGTATTTGTCCATAAGGCAAGCTTGTAGAAAGCCGTACAATGACTCTGCCACTATTGGCAAGATGCATAATTTCCCCTACCTCCTGCAATTAATTCTAAAACACTTTAGGAGTTATCATAGACCTTTGTCAACTTTACTTTAGCTTGGAGCTAGATAGAATTTTATTTTGACTGCTTTGCTCTTTTTGCTACCATCTTTTCGGAAATTTTGTTAAGAATTTTTGTTTTAGAGGATTTTTTTTCTAAAATTATATACCCTGATCTTACATAAGACCGTCTTGGGTATCTTGCTTGGTCATCTGTTTCTGTTGGTTGTAAACCTGCAGCCTTTGATGATTCAATTAACTCATTTAATGAAGGATCAAAAACACATTTGTCTTTTGGTAGCCTTCTTCCTTTTTTCCTTGATAATGTTTTGTTAAAATAATCTAGCCATATTATGTTGTGATCATAATCTTTCATTAAATCACTTTATCGAAATTGCGTTAACAACACCGTGTTGTCCCGGTCTAGAAACAACTTTACATTTTCCTACTTCTGTTTCTAGAATTGCTCCTTTAGAAATAACTCCACGTCGTTGATAGTCATTATTAGTAGCATTTTCTAACACTCGAATAATTTTTACTCTTTTAATTTTGGAATCTATCGTCAAATTAACAAAATTAGTTGTCTTTATTCCAGTCTTGAGGTTTTTTCCACGAACTTTTCTTGTTACTGTGATTTGTTCCCCAGTTAGTGTTTCAGTGGAAAATCTATCTATTTCATATTTTCTCCTAGAACGTAATGGGTGTCTACGCCCACCTGTTATTTTACTTGTTGCTAAATTCTCGATTGATTTTTTCACATATTTTACTCTGGACACTCTAATTTATACAAACCGAAAAACTCACACCTAAAAACATGATTAAAAAATTTGATGAAAGTTTCAGACAGAAAAACTTGATCCAAATATGATTATGCAGTTATTTCTGGTTCTTTTCTTCTTCTTTTGAATAACTGTTGCTTAACTATATCAATATCACCCTGAATCCCAAAATATTTTTGAAATTTTTCTGTTGTTGAATAAATCTTAGTTCTTCCAACATTTTGATGTTCAACAAAATCAAGTTGTCGTAATTCTTTCAAGTGTGCATAAACACCAGACCCTCTAATTTCCACAAGTTGTTTTGAGCTAACTGGTTGTGTATATACAATGTACGATAATGTTTTCTGTGTTGCCTTCGCCAGGATCGGTTTTGATGCATACTTTCTAACTGAGGAACTGTATTCCGGTTTCAATTGAAATACATAATTACCATCTGGTAAAATGACAATTTCTATAGCTCTAAATGTATTCTTTGTTTTTTTAATTATTGATTCTAATATTGCAATTGTTTTTGGTCGTGACTCTGTTCCTGATGCCCTGATTAATTCCTCTATAGGTAGTGGTCTTCCGGCAGAATATAATGCAGATTCCAGTCTTGCAGTTGCTTCATTCTCATTTTCAATTTTTATCATGTTTTTCCTCCTTTTTAGGCGCATCATTCACTAATGTAATCAAAATATCATCATCCTTCTGTTCTAACTCAACTTTTTGGTCACGTGCTAGGAATAAGGCAGCAAAAAAACATCTCACCGAGTCCAGACTTCCCAAATCAGCTACAATTTCTTGTAACATGCCATTTCCATTACCCCTAATTTTTCGAATAATAAGATCTTCATATTTCGCTACTATTTTTTCAAATGATATAAAATATTCATTAAAATCTGGTACTTCAGCAGGTTCAAAATCTAATTTACCACTTCTAGAACTAGGATTTGCAATAGAGCCAATTAAATTCTCAAGCAGATCTAGCAACTCGTCAAGAGAAACTGGATATGTAGACTCATGCCTATACGGTATATCTAAAATATCAATATCAACATCACGCCTGTTTATCAGCGGCTTTTTTTCCATTGCAGCTTTTTGTAATGCAAAAATACTTTCTACTTTCATTCGATAAATAAGAGAAGAAGAAAGTGCTGCCATTCCAACAACTTTGAGATCCTTTTTTCCCGTTTGCTCTAGTATTTTTACTAAAATCTTCAAAATTTCAATCAGATTTATCTGCCAAACATCTTTTTTTGCAATGGTTGATGGATTAAACAGAATGTTAACCGGCTCTTTTGAAATTCCAGATATTTGTGTATCATCAATCACAAAATTTATTGTATGATGGCTCACAAATACTAAGAACTCTATTTTTTTGCCCTTTCCAGTCAACTCTTATATTATAACAAACAAAAATCCACGACATTGAAGGTTGCACAAATAGTAGAACCCAATAAACCCCTTAAAATATCTGAAATTGAAACTCCAATACCTACTGGTAGGCAGGTTTTGGTTAAAGTTAAAGCTGTAGGTGTTTGTCATAGTGATCTGCATCTCTGGGATGGAGGCTATGACACTGGAGATGGTTTCATGAAAGTTACTGATAGAGGAGTCAAGTTTCCTGTCATCCCAGGGCATGAAGTTGTTGGAAAAGTATCAGAAATTGGAGATTCTGTAGTAGGAATAGAAATAGGTGACGATGTATTAGTATATCCTTGGATAGGCTGTGGTATCTGTTCAACTTGCGAGAAAGGTGATACTAATCTATGTGAGGCCCCACAATCACTTGGGGTCTTTCAAGATGGTGGGTATGCTGAGTATTCACTTGTGCCAGATTTTAAATTCTTGATAAAAATTTCTGGAATTGACTTAGAAGGTGCTGCATCACTTGCGTGTTCAGGACTAACTGCATACACTGCAGTAAAAAAAGCAATTTCAAATTCACCTGAGAATATTTTGATTGTTGGTGCTGGTGGACTTGGATTAATGGCAGTTCAAATAACAAAAACACTTAGCAATGCAAATGTTATCTGTGCTGATTTAGATGATGAGAAATTAAAGAAAGCCAAGGAAATGGGTGCCAATAATATTGTAAATACTAACGCAATTGGGTATGGACAGGCTGACGTTTCAAAAAACATAATGGCAATCTGTAATGAAAAGGGTGCTGACAGTATAATTGATTTTGTTAATGCACCCCCTACAGTAAAGTTAGGTCTTTCTGTTATCAGAAAACGGGGCAATATGGTTTTAGTTGGTCTGTTTGGCGGCGCAGTGAATTTACCTTTAGTTACAATCCCACTGAAAGCAATTACAATTCAGGGAGCATATACTGGAAATTACAATGATTTGGTGGAACTCATTGGTTTGGCGAAGAAGGGAGTCATAAAACCAATTGTTTCTAAACGTTATAGTATAGACGAAGCAACAAATGCCTTACAAGATCTAAAAGATAGAAAAGTGGTTGGACGTGGAGTTATTGTCCCTTGATTTTTAAATTATTGCTCAAATTTGAAACCTTAATTTTTAAAAAGTTTTTTAGTAAATACTGAAAAACATCTAGCCTTTTTTAACTAAATAATTTTCAAGAACCAAACAATCCAATCCACTGAATTTCAAATCATGAAGTGCTTGTTCTGGTGTGTGTACTATTGCTTGTCCACTTCTATTAAATGATGTATTAAGTAAAACAGGTGTACCACTTGTATCACCAAAATTAGATATTAGAGAATGAAATTCAGGGTTAATTTCCCTTTTGACATCTTGAACTCTAACACTTTTGTCTGTGAATGTAGTTGCTGGAGCTTCTTTTACCATCTTCTCAGTACCAGTTAATGCTAATATCATAAAAGGCACTTCTGTATTTTTGTCATTTATTACATAATCTTTCATTGATTCGTGAGTTATACTAGGACAAAACGGTTGGAATTCAGGCCGTTTTTTCATAGTTGAAAGAATTTTTTTCTTGTTTTCTAATTTCTTGGGCGAAATAAGTACACTTCTTGCTCCTAATGCCCTAGGTCCAAATTCCATCCTACCTCTGAACCATCCCACCATAGAATCATTCGGAATAATCTCTGAACCTACATGTGATCCAATGTCTTCTATGTATTCATATTCAAAATCTGTTTTATCTAAAACTGATTTAATATAATCATTCGAGTATGATGTACCGTAGTAAACATGTTCAGTTTTTTTATTTTTTACACCCTCATGTAAATGAGAATCAAGCAATACAGCCCCTATACTTACGCCTGAATCTCCCGCAGCTGGATAGATGTACATATCCGCCACTTCTGGAATTTGATAGATTTTCTGATTTGTTTTTACATTATAGAAAATTCCCCCTGCAAGCACAACCTGATTAATTCCCGTTACTCTTATTGCATTTTTTATAAGTTCCGTTACAGTTTCATCTAATACTCGTTGTGCAGCATATGCTGAATCTTCTCTTCTAAAATCTTTTAAAATATGTGAAAATTTCAAACTTATGTTTCTATGATATGGGTCTAGCTTTCCCTTTATCTTCAATTCTTCTACACGAAAAAAACTCTTAAGAATATTATACGCTTTGGTCTCTTTTCCAAATGCAGCTAATGCTTCTGTTTTTCCTTCATCATTTCCATACCTGAAACCAATAGATTCCGTTACTGCACCAAAAAAATGTCCTAAAGATGATTCTACCGTTGAATATGATAATCGTTTTAACTCATTGTTTTCGAAAATACTGACAGTCGATGTAATTCCATCTCCTCTTCCATCTGCGGTTATTACAAGACATTTGTTCCAACCACTTGTTAATGCAGCTGTAGCCGCATGACACGTATGATGATCATACCTCACAATTGGTGCATTTATACCCAATTTAGATAATGCAGATCTTATCATATTTTGTGTTGTTGTATATTCAAACCTTTTAAGAAATTTTGATGCATGAGAATAACTGTAATATTTTTCAAACATACTGATTCCTACTCTGTCAGTCCAATTTTTAATTGGGTTTGCAGTTACAGTTCGTTGATTCAGGATTGTCTGCTTGATATAAGATGGTAACAGAATCTCTTTGTAACCTATTGCAACTCGGTCTATATCAGAAGACCTAATTTTAGCAATTTGAATTACTTCCTTAATTGCTAATTCTGGAAATCCACCACAATACTTGATTCTTCTTATTCGCTCTTCATCAATTGCAGCAAGCACAACTCCATCCCTAATTATACATGCACTGCTACCTGATGAAGCATCTGAAAAACCAAGAAGTGTTACCATTTTATTTCATTTCATATGGTTGGTTATGAATTAAATGCTGCATTGTTTTTAATTCTTAAAACCCAAAAAATCTCGTGCAGATGTAAATTCAAAGTCATTTAGTAATTTTTTAAATTTTGATAGTATATTTCGTTTTCCATAATAATAATGCCAGCTGTACTCTTTTATTTTGGGCATATTCCTATCCAAATCTTTTGGATGGATGTAAAGCATAGCGGGTCTGTTATTATGATTAAATTTTTTAATTCCATTTGCTATAAGAAAATAAGGAAGAGCCCTAAAATAAAATCCTCCTGCCACTGGTAAATTATAACATGAAAGAATTCTATTTGTTAGCGGTGGTATTTCAACCAGTTCTTCATTTTCATCGTTTTCTAGAAAATTTTTCTGTGATGGACGATATATCTGCCTAGGTGCATTTGGTACACCGTATAATGGTGATTTAACTGGAAATATACTTGAATCGTATTTCACATGTTTTCTCAAAAAACTGATAATCCATGAATTGCTTGTATCTATAGAAAAAAATGGTGCACGAAATCCAACCACTTTCTCACCAGTAACATTTTCTAAAACATCAAACGATTTTATAAGATCTTTTTCAATTTCAATCTTGGATGTTTTTCTTAGATCCATATGTGAAAAACTATGGCTAGCTATCTCATGTCCTCCTTCTTGAATATCATTGATTAGTTTTGGAAATTTTTCAGCAAAATATCCAACTACAAAAAATGTAGACTTGACATTATATTTTGAAAATAATTCTAATAAAACTGGGGTTGTCTCAACAACTCTATTTTCATATTCATTCCATTTCGTAAATGGCAAATCACAAAAGTAATCTTCAAAATCTACTGAAAGAATATTTTTTATTTTGGGCATTATTTATCTTAACAGCCTATTCTTGGTTTGAAAGGTTTTTAATATATCTACACAATTTGGCGTTTAATAATGAAATTAATGTCTATCTTTGGAACTAGACCTGAAATTATTAGGCTGTCTAAAATCTTTCCGTTGCTTGATTCTAATTTTGATCATGTTATGGTTAACACATATCAGAATTATACTACGGAACTAAACAAGATTTTCTTTAAAGAATTGGGAATTCGTTCACCAGATTATAATCTTGGAGTAGCAACAAAAAATTATGGGGATGAGATATCTGATGTGATAAAAAAATCTGAGAACGTGTTGCTAAAAGAAAAACCTGATATGATTCTTATACTCGGTGATACAAATAGTGGTCTTGCAGCAATACCTGCTTCCCATCATGGAATAAAAATCGCTCATCTTGAAGCTGGAATGCGTTCATATGATTACAGAATGCCAGAAGAAAAAAACCGAATAATTATAGATCACTTATCATCTATACTATTACCTTATACACAGTATTCTAGAGAAAATTTAATACGTGAAAATATTCATCCAAGCAAAATTTTTGTCGTTGGAAACCCAATTATTGAAGTAATTAACTCGAATATTAAAAAAATAGATGGTAGTAAAATTCTTGAGAAATTAAAGATAAAACCGAATGAATATTTTCTTGTTACCGCTCACAGGAGTGAAAATGTTGACAATCCTGACAGTTTGAAACAAATTCTTGAAGGTCTAAAGAAAATACATTTAAAATTTGGCAAGAAAATTATTTATCCAATTCACCCTAGAACTCTAGACAAATTAAAAGGAACGAAAATACCCAAGGGCATAACCACAACGAAACCATTAGGATTCATTGATTTTTGTAAATTAGAAAAAAATGCATTATGTATGATTACAGATTCTGGAACCGTGCCTGAAGAAAGTTTGTATTTCAAAAAACCATGTGTATCAATACGAGAAAGTACTGAAAGACCCGAGTATATTGAAGCTGGCTCCTCAATTTTATCAGGCTTGGACCCTAAAAATATTCTTGAATCTACCAATCTAATCACGTCTCATAATTCTGATTGGGATTGGGATGTTTCTTTGGGTGATGGAAAAACTTCTTCTAAAGTAGTAAATATTTTACGAGGAAAAAACAGGAAAATTTTAGAATTATAATTTTTAATTAACAATGAAAACTTTAATCACTGGAGGCAGCGGAATTCTAGGCACAGAATTAAAGAAATTATTTCCAAATTCATTATTTCCCTCTCATTCTGATCTTGATATAACAAATAATGAAATGGTTTTTGATTATTTCTCAAAAAATGAATTTGATTCAATTATACATACTGCCGCAATGACTAGTGTACGGCAATGTGAATCTGAGAAAAAATCATGCTGGAATTCCAATGTTGTTGGTACAAAAAACTTGGTTGATGCCACTACTGAATTTAGATCCAATTCTAAATTTATCTATGTAAGCACTGCATGTGTTTTTGATGGGCATACTGACATGTATAAGGAAAGTTCAATTCCACATCCTGAAAATTTTTACGCCTTAACTAAATTAATTGGAGAGCAATTTGCCAAAAACTTAAAAAATCATATAATAATTCGAACTAATTTTGTTGGAAAACAGAAATGGATGCATCCCAAGGCATTCACTGATAGATTTGGAACATATTTGTTTGCAGAAAATGTTGCATCTGCAATTAGAGAAATATTTGATGCAAATATTGAAGGAATTATACATGTTGTGGGTGATAAGAAATTATCAATGTATGATTTAGCAAAGATTACTACTCCTTCCATTAAACCAATGACAATTGATGAATATCAAGGCCCACCTTTAACTATGGATATGAGTTTAGATACGGAAAGGTGGAAAAAATACACACTAAAATGATATTATATTTATTCAGATAATGAAAATGAAAATTGTTGTTGTAGTACCATATCTCAAATCATTTGGAGGTGCTAGTAGATATGCTTGGGAGTTATCAGAATATTTAGCAACACAGGGCGACGATGTTGTTATTACATCTCTATATACAGATAAAACAACATACAGTTCAGATACTAAATTAAAAATCATAGATTTTGGAGATGAAAAAAATCTTACTCAATCACTAAACTTCTGGATAAATTTAAAAAAAATTATAAAATCTCTTCATAAAATAATTGATCAGGAAAAGCCTGACATAGTTTTTTTTAATCATTATCCCTGTACTATGTGGGTAGAAAAATACGATGACATACCAATAATTTGTTATCCACAGGACATAAATTTACTCTACACCAATACTTACATAAATAATCTTTCGATAAAAACCAGAATTCCATGGAGAATTATTAGATTATTTGTTAGATCATATGACATACGTAAATGGAAGCTATTTGATGAAGTGATTTCTCATAGTAAATTTACCGCGCAGAATATACAGAAACATTATGGAATAAATGCTCCAATAATGTACTTGGGAACAAATACTAAGGTTTTCTCACCCAATAGCAACAATAACAAAAAAAATGCTATTTTGACTCTAGGTGATACTAAAATTCGCAGAGCTGATCTTTTGATTAAAGCTGCAAGTAAACTTCGTAAGAAACGAAATGATTTTGAAATATGGATTGTTGGAAGTAAGAATGAGATAGACTTGGAACTGAAAAATTTGGTAAAAACTCTTCATATTGAAGAAAATATCAAGTTTTTTGGGCAAATTTCAGACTCGAAGCTTTCAAAACTGTATTCTGAAGCCTTAGTAACTGCCCATCTAGTGAAAGAAGCGCCTTTTGGCTTGATTGTTATTGAATCTATGTCATGTGGAACTCCAGTTATTTCTTGGAAGCCTGGTGGTCCAGAAGAAACTATAATCCATGGAGAGACTGGATTCTTAATACCTGAAAATAATGAGAGTGTACTAATCGAGAAAATAGAGATGTTTCTGGATTCTCCTGATTTAAGCAACAAGATGGGAAAAAAATCAAGAGAAAGAGTAGAAAAATACTTTGATCTAGCTCAACATCATAGTCATATGAGGGAACACCTTCAAAATTGGATTAATAAAAAAACACGTGAATAGTTATGAACCATAAATCCAATGTTAAAAATAGCTCAGATTTTGAACACTTGGGTATTCTTTCAACTAGTAACATTAAAAGAAATAAATTTCCACTAATAATTACTATTACATTTTTTTTAGCTTTGTCTTTTGTATCGTTAACATATCACAATGTTTGGCATGAAGCAGATGGAATTTCTTTCTTAAATTTTGGGCAGCAAATTCTAGATGGTGACGGAGAAAATGTAAGAATTACCGATGCGCAGCCTGGCGGGTCTGTGTTTTATGCGTTCATAAACTCGTTCATACACGATGGATTTTTTACAACAAAAATTATTTCACTTCTAAGCGGTACTGGAATAGTATTCCTAACTTATTTCATTATAAGGAATTTTTGTGATGAAAGGACTGCATTAGTTGGGCAACTTTTTACAGCTGTTCTTGTGCCACTTACCACATTATCTGTTCTAGCCTTTAATGAGCTTCTAATGTTATTTTTAATAACTTGTTCAATGTATTTTATTACTAAAAACCAATTAAAATATTTGGACATTTTGTTTGTCGGTATAGCATTAGGGCTAGCTTTTATGATTAGATTTCAACCCATTGCAATTTTAATTGCATTTATAATCTTCTTGTTAATACGCAACAAAAAATTTCGTGCAAATATTTTATCAGTGATACTCTTAATCGTTATTTTCTTAATCGCTTCTTCGCCTGTTCTTGCATATAATTATCAAACATATGGTAAAGTATTTGATGCAAACCAAGCTAAATATCTTATGGGGGCTGCAATATACAGTACACCAGAATGGAAAGATAATTTATTTAATCTCTATATTAGTGGGGACGGTTCAATTTTTGATACATTTTTACTTGATCCTGATTTATTTTTAAAAAATTACTTTCACACACTACTTAACACGGTGCCTGATAGACTTTTTAATTTCGACACGTGGCCAAGTTTTTCAATAATTCCAATTTTTCAATATATTGGATTTATTCCAATTCTTGGCGGTTTGTTATACTTGCAAAAAATAAAATTAAATAAATTAACTCTTACTATATTATTTGTCACAGCTCTTTTTACTATATTTTTTATAACCTTATTCGGAGAATTGCACATCCACTTTTTTTCAATTATTATAGTTCCATTATTAGCAATAAGCTTATTAAATTTAAAAAACATTAAAAAAAATTTTTGGCCGCTTTTAATATTACTAGTCGTTTTCCCGCTAATTCTTTCTACAGTGCCATTCCAAAGAACTTATCAATTACTACCAATATGGATCGCTCTTGCGGTTTTTAATGCAATTTTCTTTGTTGAAGTAATTCCAAAAATTTATGAAAAAATTTTGTCTATTAAGAAAAAGAAATTTTCAAAATCAACTCAAAGAATAACCAAACTAATCATTATTCTAGTAATTGTAATTAATTTGGGCGTATCTTTTAGGAGTATTGATTTTTGGATTTTTGAACAAGAAGAAAATAAAGATCATGCTAATTTTTTGGGTGAATTTCTGGATATTATAGATAGAGGTGAAGTAATCGAAAGAGGCTATGAGCTAAAACTGATTGGAAATATTTTAGCAAAACAACAAGGGATTGAAGACAGTTTTGTTATGTCGTCAACACCTACCATAACTTATTATGCAAATAGTATGTTTTTGTATGCAACATTTACAGAGGGTGTTAAAAATGATCCCTTGGAAAAATACTTTGCTAGAGAAAATTGGTCATTGAAGGATTTAGATGATTCACACATTTTTAGTAATCCAAGCTACGTAAACAACCCCCAAAACCCTGCACCTGATTATGTTGTTTATTATCCATTTGCAAAAACAAATCCAGGTGATCCTACTATTTATGATAGAACCCAGGTTTCTGATTTATGGATATTATCTGATCCAGAAGATCCAAACATACCATCTAATTTTGAATTAATTTACAAATCAACACAGTCAGAATTTGTTGTTTATAAAATTCATCATGGAAAATAAAAAAATAGAAACTAGAACTACTATTATGTAGATCTAAAAGAAAGAAATGAAAAGCATTCCATATTTTTTATTTTTCCATTTTGAATAGTCCATATTCTGCCCTGTGCTACCATAGCAATCTGATGAGAAAGGTAAAAATACATAACTGAAGATGTGAAGATTTACGTTGACAAAATTATTAGACAAAGTAAAAGAAAAGACTGCAACTATCTGCATCTTAGGATTAGGTCGTGTGGGATTACCTTTAGCATCAGTATTTGCCAGCAAAGGACTAGATGTTATTGGGGTCGATATTAATGAAGAGAGATTATCATCTATTAGGAATGGAAAATGTCCATTTTATGATCCTTCACTTCAAGAAAATCTCGATATATCAAGTAAATCTGGAAAACTAACAGTAGAAAATGATCTTGAAAAAATAAAAGAACGTGTAGATGTAATATTTGTAACAGTAGGTACACCAACTACATTAGGAAGTATAGTAGATTATTCACAGGTTTATACTGCATTAGAAGAAGTTTGTAAAGTTGATTTAAGGGGTAAAATCATAATTATGAGATCTACATTACCGCCACGAACAACAACTGATATCATAATGCCATTTATTGAAAATAAAACAGGTTTAATTGCTGGAAATGATTTTCAACTAGCAGTATGCCCTGAAAGAATTCTTGAAGGACAAGCTGTAAAAGAGATTCAGGAACTACCTGAGATTGTTGGAGGTATAAATCAAACAACAAATGATATTGTTACGGAGATTTTTAGACATATTAACCCAAATAAGAAATTTTCATATACAACAATTACTGGTGCAGAGCTCGCAAAACTTTTTGCAAATGTTTACAGATACATAGGATTTGCATTATCAAACGAATTTGCTATTTGGGCTGAAATGTTTGGTGAGAACGCATCAGATATAATTAATATTTCAAACTATGAATATCCTAGGAGCAGTATACCAAAACCAGGTTTTGCTGGCGGTCCTTGTTTAAGTAAAGATGGATTATTTCTAGATAATAACACAACTTTTTCAAGCATTGTTTCAACAGCATGGAAAGTTAATGAATCAATTCCCCAACATGTAATAAATAAGATCAGGCAAGTAGAAGGAAATTTGTTTGGCAAAAAAATTGGAATTCTAGGACTCTCATTTAAATCAGATAGTGATGATTTGAGGAATTCACCATCAGTGAAATTAGTAGAATTACTAAAGGCTGCAGGAGCAATAATAAAAATTTATGATCCTTTCATTAAAGCTACATCAGCTCTTAATGAAGTACTTGAATCGTCAGATATAATCATTATAGCGACTAACCACTCCGAGTTTAAAGATATTAAAAAAGAAATACAGAATTCAAAGCCAAAAATAATTTATGATGTGTGGAATTTGTATAATAAAGATGATTTTAGTTCATCAAAATATCTAAAATTAGGAATGGGTTAAAATCTTAATTATTTTTGGCTCGTGGAGAGATTAGGCATGATTCTGGCTGTTTTTCAATTAGTTTTTTATCATCCAGAACCTTGATGTGTTATTTCTGGGGTAATCTTTCCAATTTTTAGTATCTTTTTATCATATATTCTACAAGTTTTGTATTAATTTAATACATGATGTTTCTCTTTCATCCAAGAAACAATCTCATCTAAACTCTCATTTAGTGTAATTTGAGCTTCAAATCCTAAAACTTCTTTTGCTTTTAGAGTATCTGGTATTCTTTTTTCAACATCATATTCAAATGGAGGATCAGAAACATAATGGAATGGTTTTGACGGACAAATTTTTTCCCATATCATCCGTGCCAATTCAAGTACAGTGGTACTTGTTGACGAAGATATATTGAAATCATTATTGAAAGAGTTTTCATGCTCCAAACAAATTCTTATTCCTCTTGAAATATCACGACCGTTAGTATAATGTCTAATTTGGTTCCCAGAACCTAAGATGTGTAATGGATCTTGGTCTTTCAAACATTTCAAAATTAAATCTGGAACAACATGAGATAAGGTAAGTTTAACATTCCCAGAAGTTATTTCATGGTCACTAATAGCCTCATCTTCGCCAATACCAACACAATTGAATGGTCTTACAATAGTATAGGGCAGGTTATATTGCTCATATGCACCTCTTACAAAATACTCGCACGATAATTTTTGGAATCCATAAGTTGATGATGGTACTCGACAATTCACCAAATCGGATTCTTTTGTTGGCCATGTAGAAACATTCTCAAACACCATACTAGAGCTTAAAACTAGAATTTTTTTGAGATACCCATTTTTGAATTGTTCAATTGCAAAGTCACAAGTATTAGAAATTATTCTTTCATTCATAGCCAAAAGATCATATGCATACTTGTGAAAATATGAAATACCACCAATCATTGCCGCGCCTGCAATAACATAATCAAATTTTTCGTTTTCCAATGTTTTCATAAATTTTTTAGATGCACAATCTTCTTGAATTAATGTAAAATTTTCATTTTTATCGTGTGTCCTAGTTAGTGGGCCATATTTTGAAAAATTGTCAACGCCTACAACCTGATAACCATTTTGTAATAATTCATCACAGACGTAAGAACCAATAAATCCTTGAGAGCCTGTGACTAAAACACGTTTCAATGATTTCTATCAAATAAAATCTCTTTTTTAAAGTATTCATATTTATTTAATTGAATAATATTGTATTCTAGTAGATAAATGAAGATTTTACATATTGGCTCACCAATAACTGATTTTATGGGGGAATTTGGTCTAATTTTCAAAGTTTCAAAAGGATTGAAAGATTTAGGACATGAAGTAACTATAGTGACAACAGATGCGGATAGTTTCTATTATGATAAAGAAAAAAGTCAAATGTATTCAGAAACACGAAAAAAGTTACTTACTGCAAATAAGAACCCAGTTGTTTTTAACGAGGTTCCATTATACGCTTTACACTGCACTGTACACAAATTTGGGTTCTACTGTCCTGATGCTAAAAATTTTGCCAGAAAAATTATTTCAGATTATGATGTCGTTCATGTTTGTACGTGGTATAGTCATATCTGTATGGTCTTTGCCCAAGTTGCGTTTGAAAAAAATATTCCATTTATTATTTCATCATGGGGTACACTTTTACCTAATGCACGTAAACTAAAGGCCTCACAAAAATGGGTGGCAGATCAGATTTATACAAAAAAAATTCTAAATCACGCAACTGGATTTCAATCTGTTGGAGAATCTGAGAGAAAAGAATTTCTTAGGTTGGGCGCTACTCCTGAATCAATATACAGATTAGATAATCCTGTGGAGTTAGAAAAATTCGAAATAAAGGAAAATAGTGATATTTTAAATCGCCATAATATTTCTGGTAAAAAATTTTTGCTATTTCTAGGAAGAATTAACGAAAAAAAAGGAATAGAGTTACTATTAGAAGCATTTGTTGGAATTGTTAAAAATCAGGAAGAACTTTTACTAATTTTAGCTGGTTCAGGAACCAAAGAATATGAAAAAAAGATTAGAAAATTAGTTAAAAAATTACGATTAGAAAATAATGTGATTTTTACAGGTCTAGTAACTGAGAATGAAAAATTAGAGCTTTTAAAATCAGCATCATTATTTGTTCTTACATCGCATAGTGATGTACACCCTATTGCAGTACAGGACGCTCTTACTATGGGAGCACCAGTAATAATTACGGAAGTCTGTGATTATCCAGAAGTAGAAGTATATGATGCTGGATTAATAGTAGATGAGAATATTAATCAAATTACTGATGCAATTTTGAATGTTGTAAACAATGACGAAAGATTAAGAGAAATGTCAGAAAATGCCAAAAGACTGGTTCTTGAAAGATTCCAATTAAAAATTCAAATTAAGAAATATGATGAAATGTACAAGGACGTGATTAATAGATTCCATGAAAAACTGTTAGAAAAGATATAAAACAAGATCCATTTTGTTAATAAAGTGAAAAATTTTGATAAAAAATGATAAGGCAATTAGTAGTAATATGCTAAAAATTATCGTTGTTAGCAATGTATTTCCACATATTCCAAACAGCACAACCATTTTATTCAAAAATATCGTGCCTATCATCAAAAAAAAATTAGAAATTAAAGTTTTTTGGATAATCACTGATGATTATGGAGAAAGAATTAAAGCGGCAGATCCAAATTATGAAATATCTTATTTATCTGATTACAATAATGCGCGTGAAATATTAGAAAAAATTAAGCCAGATTTGAGTTATCATTTCATTGGGAATAGTATAACGGATTATGCATTTTTAGTAGCAGAAAGATTTCTAAAAATTCCTAGTTTTGGACATGCAGATAGTCAATATGTATTATCACAAAGTAACAATGAGGTAGTTATAGGTAATTATTTTAGAGAGCAAACGTCAAGGAAAAAAATATTTCTAGAAAATGTAAGACAATTTTTTGAGAAAAAAAATGTTGGTTCTGAAAATAATATTAAGGCAAATCGTGGAATAAACTTTCTTAAAAAATACTATTTTTTAATCAGGACATTACGTTCAATACAAAAATCACATCTAGAGGTTATTGCAGAATTGTTTGAGCAAATAAAATTACTTTATCATCCTCCATCAGTTGGTTTCCAAGAAAAATATAATTGTGATTTAATGTTTACTGAAAATAGTCCTAGTGTTGACTTTCTTGTAAATTCTGGATTAAAAAGAGAAAACATTAGAGTAGTCGGGAATCCTGTTTGGGATAACGCATTTGAAAAAAGAGATCAAATTTTACCAAAAGAGGATAAAAAACTAAACATTTTATTCATAACAGCAAATCTTTCAAGCGGTCAAGGGAAAAGTGATTTTTCGAAAGCAAGGCGGAACCAAATGATAAAAGAAACAGTTACAAGTTTAAACCAATTTCATAAAGAAATATCTCTAGTTATCAAAATTCATCCTACCGGAGAAAATTACACAGAATATAGTCAACTGCTAGAAAAATTCAAAAATGTTCATCTTTCACAAAAAGATGATATTATAGATCTTATTAGCAAATCAGATGTCATAATCACACCTGTAACTAGTACTGCTGCAATTATTGCATTAATAATGAATAAGCCAATTATCATATGGAATTATTTTCATGTTGAGCAAGATTTGCTTCTTAGAACATATACAGCATTAGAATGCAAAGACATTTCAGAATTAGGTAACTGCCTAGATTCAGCAAAATCATTTAGAGAGAAAAATGCCGAGAGAATAAACAAGTTCATTGATGAAAATTTTTCATACGGTAATTCTTTGCAAAGAGTTGTCAGCGAAATATTAGATTTGGTAAAAAAATAGAATCTATACTTCTGTTAATAAGGATTATACATTTGAATATTTTGAAACATGAAATTAAATTTTCTATTTACTAGCAGTAAAAAAAATCCAATTGGCATCAGCATTTCCTGGACCACCGGGGCGAACCCAATATTCAAAATCTTTGAACCCAATACTATCTAGATCTTTTTTTATTTCATTTGGGTCCTCAACACGTGTATCATAACCCCCATTGGTTCCCATTGCGTTAAAGCAATTTTCAAAATAACCTACAGAATTTTTCCTAAAGGTTCCAAATGCCATTTGAATGGAAATTCTACCTCCCTTTTTTAGAGCTTTGTACATACATGTTAAAATTGAATATCGAATTTTATGGACACAAATATGTTGCATGGCTATTGAAGAAAATATAAAATCATAATAATTCTCTTGTTCCACACCCAAGTTATCACCATTTGTTACGTATAGATTTGGCAATGGGATTTTATGATATGTTAAGTTCTCTTTTGCATTATTGATGTTGTTTTCACTGATATCACAGCCATCAATTCGTTTAAACCATTTGTTATACTTGACAATATTTCTACCCGGTCCACAAGCAAAGTCAAGAGCAATCTTTTCTTGAAAACTCTCATCAACATACTTCATCAAATATTTGTCGTAATCTTCCCATTTGTTTTGTTTATCATACGAACCAACTACAAAATCATTTTTTTTATCAGTATCATATGTTGAGTTATTAGCAGCATCTTGGTAGGCAACTTTCTGCATATATAGATATTTTTTCTCATTCTTTAAAAAAAACCATTTAATTATTTGAGGAAAAATCTTGATAAGCGTGGATAATTGTATTGCAACCAATGTAATTATTAATTTTTCAATTCATATAAAAATTTAATAAAAAAATAGAATACATTTGTAAAATAATGAATTGGGTATTTTATCCAAATAGATGTACGAAAATACTGGATATTAGGGTATATTACTGATCTGACATAATCAGGAAAAAACAATTTTCCGGTGGGCAAATGAAAGTTCATTTCTTGGTTTTGCTAAGAAACAGATAATGATTTCACAAATTTTTAGGAAGCTTAAATTAGGTTGTAAAATGGGTTGAAAATATGACATCCAAACAAGAAAAATACGAGTCATTTATTTGCCGAGATGTATCATCCGATGAAAATATCATTGCAACATATTTTTTATCATCTAGTGATAACAAATACAATTTATTTGATCTAGCGTGGAATCTTGCTGTAGGACAAAGTATAGGAAATCCAAATACAAGAAGTCTTTATGAAACTGATGAGATGATTTTAGAACATAGTTGTAAAATTTTAGGTAAAAGGGAAGATTTAGTTAAGAAAAGAGAAGGAGTTGTAAAAATTGCATTTCCATTAGTTAACATAAATCTTGAAAATGACGGTATATCACAAATGCTGTGTCACTTTATGGGAGGGCAGTTAGATATCAACATGTTTGACAAATGTGTCCTGAAAGATTTTGAACTACCTGAGAAAGCAAAAAAACATTTTCTTGGACCAAAATTTGGCGTTAAGGGCATAAGAGATTTTGTAAATAATCATGACAGACCTCTCCTTGGTGCTATTATAAAACCAAAAGTTGGTGCGACAAAAGAAATCTTACTTGAAATGACAAAACAGTTGGTTGAAGGAGGAGCTGAATTTATCAAAGAAGATGAAATAATGAGTAACCCAGATATTGCACCTCTTGAAGAAAGGGTACCTTACATCATGAACTATCTTAATTCTATTGAGCGAAAGGTAATCTATTGTTTTTCTATAACCTCTGATTTTCCATATTGCCTAGAACGAGTTAAGCAGGTTCATGAATTAGGAGGAAATGGAGTTCATATCAACTTCTGGAGTGGTTTGGGGGTTTACAATGCAATACGTAAGCTTGATTTACCAATTTTCTTACATTTTCAAAAAAGTGGCGATAAAATTCTTACAAATAAAAAACATAATTTCCACATAGAATGGCCTGTGATCTGTAAAATTGCCAGAATGAGTGGAGCAGATTTTATCCATGCAGGAATGTGGGGAGGATATTATCATGAAGAAGAAGAAGATTTGCGGAGAACAATATCTGCGCTTACTGATGGAGATGACTATGAAGGAACTATACCAGCACTAAGTGGTGGAATGCATCCAGGATTGGTAGGAGCAGTCAGAAATAGATTTGGAAACGACGTGATGTGTAGTTGTGGTGGGTCTATACATGGTCATCCTTCAGGGACATTGGCTGGCACTAAAGCTATGAGGCAATCTATTGATGCAGCAATTAAAGAAATTGATTTAGAAAGTACAAGTTTGCAAAGTGAGTTAAAAGAGGCCATTGATAAATGGGGATACGTAAAATATGATCTTCCTCAGGAACAAGTTTTCAACATTGTAATTCCTATGGCTGGACGAGGTCAACGATGGAAAGATGCAGGTTATATTTTTCCAAAACCACTGATAGAAATCAAAAATAAATCCATGATACAATTGGTATTAGAAAATATTAATCTAAATGGAAATTATATTTTCATCTGCTTAAAAGAACATATTGAGAAATTTTCTCTTGATTCTGTATTAAAAAATCTAAAACCAGATTGCAAGATTATTACAATAGATGAAATTACAGATGGTGCCGCATCAACAATTTTGAAATCTAAAGAATTCATTAATAAAGATGAACCGTTAATTATTGCAAACTGTGATCAATTGATTAATTGGTCATCGTCTAGATTTATTGACTTTATTAATAAGAAGGATCCTGACGGTGCCTTGGTTACTTATACTTCAACACATCCAAGAAATAGTTTTGTCAAAACAGATAATGAAAATACAATTATTGAAATTGCCGAAAAGAAACCAATTAGTAATATAGCAAATGCTGGTATATTTTATCACAAATCAGGGTTAGAGATGGTTAACGCTATTGAAAAAATGATTGAAAAAAATATTAGAACAAATAATGAATTTTTTCTGTCAACAGCGTTTAATGAATTTATTCTTAAAAAACAAAAAATTTTATCATATCATGTTGAAGAAGTAAAAAGTATGGGGACACCTGAAGAATTAGATAATTCTCGGAATACCAATTGGAATAAAGAATAGTTATGAAAAAATTCGACTTTAGTGTGATGAAAGGTGGTTGGTTTGTGGGAAATTTTGAACCAACAGCGTTCAAAACCAAAGATTGTGAAGTAGCGTATGTTAAACATTTCAAAGACCAAGAATGGGAAAAACATTTTCACAAAATTGCTACTGAAATTACATTTATTATTAAAGGAAAAATAAAAATTAATGACACTATTTTTTCGTCAGGAGATATTTTTGTAATAGAGCCAAATGAAATCGCAGACCCAAAATTCTTAGAAGATTCCGAAGTGATAATTGTGAAACTACCATCCAATACAAGTGACAAGCATAATATTGAAAGATGATCGAAATTTTTGCTCACAGAGCAATTTATGAAAATAAAAACAATTCATTAGAAGGTATAGAATATTGCCTAAAATCTGGTTTTAACGTAGAAATTGATGTTAGAAAAAAAGATGAAAATTTCTATTTGTCGCATGAACCACAAGAAAATGGAGATTTATTCTATATGGCGTGTGAAATAATTAAACGGAATTCCAAAAAAACTGCAATTCATATTAAAGAGAATTTCGATATAAAAAATCTAGTTGATTTTATCTATGAGTATAATATAGAAAAAAAATGTTTTATTTATTCAACACTGCAAGATTGTGATCAGTTGAAAAAATTTGAAAATATCAAATACGCATATTATCAAAATAAATTTGAGAGTAAAATCAGCACTAAAATTTTATGGTGTGATGAAAGTAATGAAGTATGGTATGATCAAAAAATATTTTCTGACCATAAAAAAAAGAATAGAACCATTATTACAATGTCAAAAGAATTACTAAAACCATGTGAAATAGGTGAAATACGGAATGAATGGAATAGATTGATTGATCTAAAAGTAGATGGAATATGTACAGATTTTCCTTTATTACTAAAAGAATATTTGAATGAAAAGGAAGTGAAATAACTTGAATATTATAATACCAATGGCAGGGTTAGGTCTTAGATTAGCAAAACATGGTTATAAAGAGCCAAAACCCTTGATACAAATTTTAGGAAAACCAATTGTTGAATGGGCAATAGAAACTATAGGTGATGAAGGAAATTTTATTTTTTGTTGCAGCCAGAATCACATTAAGCAATATCAACTGGAAAAGCTTTTGAAGCAAAAAATACCAAATTGTAAAATTATTTCTATTGACTACAATACGGAGGGTACTGCAAAAACTATTCTAGAAGCAAAAGACTTGATAGATAATGATGAGGAATTGTTTATTTCTGACTCGGATCATTATATTCTCTGGAATAAAGTTCAGTTTAATGAACAAGTTCGAACTAGTTTAATAGATGCGTGCGTTTTTGTCTTTCCAGAAAATCAAAATTCCAAGGATTATAGCTATGTAAAAATCGATGAAAAGGGCCTTGTTATTGAATCAGCTGAAAAAATTCCAATTAGTAAAATTGCTTGTGCTGGAATGCATTATTTTAGGCGAGGATCAGATTTTGTAAAATATGCAGAAATTATGATTAAAAAGGAACACAGGTTTAACAACGAATTCTATGTTACTCCTGTTTATAACGAATTAGCTAAACATGGAAAAAAAATTATGACTTTTCCAATATTGAAAAAATGGGCATTAGGATCTCAAGAGGAAATTAATCAATTTTTATCATCACCACCTAACATTAATTAATTTTTTTCACTTCCATTTAAAAATCAGAATGAAAGTATTTAATGTAAAAATATTTCTTTAGTGATAAGTTCCAAGGAGATCTATCATTTTTTATATTTATTATATAATTTTTCATTAAATATTAAATAATCGAAAAAAATCAAACCCTGTATGAAAATTGGTTTTGTTATCTCAATGTATGACGAAATAGGCACAGTAAACAGCACAATAAATAATATAAAAAAAAATAATTCGCCAATAATTGTAATCCAGTCTGATCCTAAACAATCAGAAAAACTTGTAGAACAAAATCAAGTTGACATTTATCAAAAATTACCTGATCTTGCGGGCTCAAAAGAGGATTATTTGAAGGAAAGAGCCGCAAAAATTTTTACAACTGGATCACGAGCACTTACCAGAAACTATAGTGCTGGCTTTACTGTTGCTAAAGATTTTGATGTAGATTGGTGGATCGCAATTAATGGAGATATTTCCATTTCTCATCTTAATGGAATAAAAAAAATTATTAGAAAAATGATTCGAGGAAAGAAATCAATCGGGATTACACGTGCTGTAGGCCAAGTATTTTGGGAATCTAATCACGAATTTACTAGAATTCAGAAAGATGATACTACCGATTTTATGCCTCAATTCTTTATAATAAAATCAGATCTTATTGAAAAAGGATTATTTTCAAAAATTGAAATTACAAATCTCTATACCTCTGAGCAGTGTCTTGGTGATGAAGTAAAACGATATTGCACAGAATACAATACTAAATTTGAAAATATTACATTTATAATTTCTGACTATGCATATCCACAGTTTATTTCTGGATTAGAATATAATCCTGATCGAATTAGTATGCCTAGATACATTGATGGGTTTGTAAATTTTTCAAGAAAAATAAAAACTAGATTTTCAAAGTGATTTTTAGGTAATAATATGTTATGTGCTCAAACAGAAATAATTATTTCCATATTAAAATTTTTTATTAGACCGTTTAGAGACACTAAATAACATAGTTGCCATTAAAAATAATATTAAACCTAACACTAGAAAAGTTGCTCCAATTAATGTGAAAGGCAATGAAAAGTATCCTGTATTATTATATGTTATAAATACATCTAATGCAAAATAAATTCCAAGAACAATTGTAACAATTCCTGGAATTCCAAGATATTTTAACGGTGATTTAATTGCAATTCTTTCTAAAATTGTTGTTACTACTTCCCCTGCATGTGAAATAGGATTCTTTGTAGATGTGTCAGACCCTGTATTGTAAATCACTGTAACTTTTTGTTCAGAAATACGAAATCCTTTGTTTGCTGCATCAATTAATATCTCAACGTCAGCACCAAAACCCTTAATGTTAAAATTTAATTTTTCTATAACATCTTTTGAATATGCTCTATACCCACTCTGTGTGTCACTAACAGACAGCTCTGTTACCATATTTGCCATTTTATCCAACATTTTATTTCCAAATCGTCTATAATTTGGCATATCTGTTGCATCATCAAAACGATAGCCAATCACAATGTCCGATTTTTTTTCTTCTATATCACTAACAAGTTTTGGGATTTCTTCTGGAAGAAATTGACCATCACCATCAATAGTTACAACAATATCATTTTTTGAATGTATTGCAAATTTGAAAAGAGTTCGTAGTGCTTCACCTTTTCCTATATTCACATCATGTCTAATCACATGTGCACCTGCAGCATCAGCTATTTCATATGTATCATCAGTAGACCCATCATCACATACCACAACCTGGTCTGAAAATTTAAGACATTTTTTTATAACTTCGCCTATCACCTTTCCTTCATTAAATGCAGGAATGCAAGCCAATATTGACATATGGTGTTTAATCTAAACTTGGTTTAAAAAACATTATGAAAAATTTTGTCTACTTTTATTAGCAGTTTCAATTTTTTCCATTATCAAATTTTATGTTTATGCCAGTCAACTGTGAATCTTAATCCTTTTTTAATTGATATTTTTGGTTCCCAACCAAGTTTTTTAATTTTAGATGAATTGGATATGATACTACTAAAATCATTTTTTCGGATTTTTGTTCTTACTGTTTTAATAGAAACATGATCTTTTTTTGATATTTTTTTCACCAAATCACAAATTTCAATAATTGAATAACCCTTCCCAGCTCCTACATTGTAATCATTAAACTTTTTATTTTTTTTCATGATGATTAATATAGCATTTATAGCATCTTTAACATACAGAAAATCTCTTTCTGATTTTATATTTCCAAGACGAATATTTTTTTTTGTAAGAATTTGTTGTATTATGCTATAACTAACAGAATGGATTGGGGCATGTGGTCCATAAATAGAAAATAATCTTGGAATACCAATATTTAATCCATAAGAATTTGAGTATGATTTACATAATATTTCTCCAGCTAGTTTTGTAATGCCATAAACTGAACTTGGATTTTTTTCATAATCTTCTTTAATTGTATTATTTTTTGGTTTTCCAAAGACATGAGACGTGCTTAGAAAAATTACATTCGAATCTTTTTTTCTGGCTAGTTCAAGTATTTGTTTTGTACCTTGAATATTAGTTGCAAAAGCTTTTTTGGGGTTACTCTGACAAAAATCCACACCAGTAATTCCAGCTAAATGAATTATGGTAGAAATTTTTTCTGGCAATCGAATTATGTTATTTTTTGAAATGTCATGCTTGATTTGTTTAATATTAATATCAGAATGTTTTAATTTTGACACACCGATTAGCCGAAATTTTTTTTGTAACTCCGGAATTAGATTTGAACCAATGAATCCATTATAACCAGTAACTAAAACTGTCTTCAATGGAAATTCTACTCTATAGTTAAATAAATCCCTTTGAGTTATTATTCGATATATTTTAATTTCAAGCTAAATTAGTAATTTTGTAGAACAATTATGAAAATCGCATTAATCACCGGAATTACGGGTCAAGATGGCGCCTATCTTGCTAACTTCCTTTTAGGCAAAGGATACAAAGTTTTTGGCGGATATAGACGATTATCTACTCCTAATTTCTGGAGACTTTATGATCTTGGAATTCATGATAAAGTAGAACTGTTACCATTGGATATTCTAGACTCTAGATCAATTTCTGAGGCATTAACTTCCTCTACGCCTAATGAAGTGTACCACCTTGCAGCCCAAAGTTTTGTAGGCGCTTCATTTGTTCAACCGCTTTATACTTCTGAGGTAACTGGGCTTGGTTCTGTAAGACTATTAGATGAGATTCTAAAATTTAATAAAAAAATAAAAGTTTACCAAGCATCTTCAAGTGAAATGTTCGGCGAAGATAATTCTCCTAAAAAAAATGAAACATCTGCATTCAAACCAGTTAGTCCATATGCAGTTTCTAAATTATACAGCTACTGGATGGTACGCGCATATAGGAAAGGGTATGATATGTATGCAACAAATGGAATTTTATTCAATCATGAATCACCATTGCGTGGATTAGAATTTGTTACAAGGAAAATCTCTAATGGGGTGGCAAAGATTTCTCTCGGACTTTCAAAATCACTAAAACTTGGTAACTTTAATGCAAAAAGAGATTGGGGGTATGCACCAGAGTTTGTGGAGGGTATGTGGAAAATGTTACAACAAAAAAACCCTGACGATTATGTTCTTGCTACAAATGAAACTCACACAGTGCGGGAATTTGTAAATGAGGCATGCAGGGTTGCAGCAATATCCAGCACAAAGATTAAGACTGATAAACAATATTTGCGACCAATAGACGTTCAATATCTTCGCGGCGATTATAAAAAAGCAAAGAAAAAACTTGGTTGGAGCCCAAAAACTAAATTTAAAAAATTAGTTAAAATCATGGTAGAAGAAGATCTAAATCGTTGGGAGAGATGGATTAAAGGTGAATATTTCCCATGGGATGCTGTAACTTCTGGTTAGAAAATTAACCTATTTACCAGAAATTGGCATAGTTTAAAAAACATTAAGAAAAATATCGATAACATGTCAAAGGTATTATTAGTCAATCCTCCCTTCTATCGTCTCTTACAATCCCATTATAACGCCAATTCTCTTGGCATCGCATATGTTGCATCGTATCTTAATGTTCATGGGCACGATTCATGGTTATACAACGCTGATTTTTTAAATACAAAAATTTTTCTTAACCAAAAAGACCTTTTCAAAGGATTTGCTGATTATAGAAAATTCTTTCAAGATGATAATAATGAAATCTGGGAAGAAATAATTGATAAAATAATTTCATTTGAACCAGAATGGGTTGGATATACTTCCTATACTGCAAATATTAGTGCCATTGATATTATTTCAAAAAAACTAAAAAGTCTACGGCCTGCAGTAAAGCAGGTAATTGGCGGTGTGCACGCCACTTTAGATCCTGAAATTTTAAACAAATTACCTTCTATTGATTATAGCATTCAACGAGAGGGGGAACATGCAATGCTTGATCTTGTGGATGGAAAAGATCCAAAAAGCATCTCTGGGGTTGTACATAGAGGCCCATCTGGTCTAATCAATAATTGGGATGCAGATGTGATTCCAGATATAGATGATCTTCCACTACCTGAAAGAGACAAATTCTGGGGATTGACTGAGGAAGAGAAATTGATGGTTGATGTGTCCTACATTTGTAGCATCCGTGGTTGCCCTTATCGATGTAATTATTGCGCTTCCCCCGCACATTGGAAACGAGACAAAACACAATATCGTTCGCCACAATCACTTTTGAGCGAAATGCATCATTTGAAAGAAAATTATTGGGATAGAAAAAAAGAATTTGATTATAGCGCATCTGCCAATGTAAAATCAAAAAGTGAACTGATAATTGAAGACAATTCTACTGTTTATTTTGTTGATGATATTTTCACGGTGCATAAAGAAAGAATCAAAGAAATTCTTAAAGGAATTATCAACGATAATCTTGGAATGAAATGGAAATGTGAAGCGCGAACTGATCACTTGGATGAGGAAATTTGCCAACTAATGGCTAAGGCTGGTTGTGTTCGTGTAAAAATTGGCTTCGAATCTGGAAGTGATAGAATTTTAAAAATGATTCAGAAGGATGAGACAATTGAAGATATGCGTAAAGGAGCCAAGTTGTTAAAAGATGCTGGTGTTCCATTTACAGCATATTTTATGATTGGATTTCCAGAAGAAACGGATGATGATGTGAGACAGACAATTAAGTTTGCCAAGGAAATTGATGCAGATTATTATTCTCTATCAATATTGGCTCCATATTACGGAACAAAAATGTATTATGATATGATTGATGAAGGTTTTGAATTAGATAAGAAACCCTGGGAATACTTTTTTCATCAAACTGGGGAGCTTATGGTAAACAATAACATTTCAGAGGAAGTTTTGAAAGAATATCTTTCTCTAAATGAATTAAACAGTAATAGAAAAGGTTACGTCTAAAATTCTTAGTCTTGCAAGCCGGGCAAGGGAGAACCAATTCATTCGAGATTTGATTTAAATTAAATTCTACTTTGAAAATTCAAATAAGCCTATTTTATCATTTTTTGAACCAGAGGAAAAATGTGGATATTCCCTATCATAAGGTATAGACATAGTATCTACTAATCTTGCATTTTTAAATCCACAAATACCCTTTGCAATATTTATCAGACATTGTGGGCTTGCTACAATTTGGGAAAAAAAATCAGGGTCATCTTTAATCTGTGTAGTGTCATAATAATACATTATTGGGTTTTCACTTTCTAATATATGACCAACCAAAAAAACTGAATCATTAACAACAGAATAGATTTTCTTTAATACAGAAATTAGATTTTCCAGATGGTAATATATCCCAAAGAATAAAACAAAATCAAATGTTTCTTTGATCAAATCTATATTATTTACATCAAGATTTCTATATTCTACCTTTGAATCAAGAAGTTTCTTATACAGTTCAAAATTATTCACGTTAATTCTTTTTTCAGGTTCAGGCATTTTTTTTTGCAGATCAAATCCTTCATAATCTATTGCAAGTACTCTATTTGCATTTCTGTGTTCGCATAAAAATGAGTAAAATCCATCTGAGCAGCCCACATCAAGAATACTCTTTCCAGTTAAATCAACTGGAATAATCTGAGAAACCCACATCTGATATTTAGAAGATGTTCTAGAATTTTTGGTCTGGATTCCATTAATGTTTATTGTATGATACCATGTATTATTCCGTTCAAGATTCTTTTTAATTTCTTCTTTAGGGTAATTTGACTGAAATGTTATTGCACTTTCCGTTAGTTTAGTCATTTTAACTATGGATGCTTCAGGGGAGTTTTTTATTTCATCACAAGCTTCATCTAGAGTCAGAGAATTTTCTATAACTTGTGTTGTATAGTATCTTAATCCTTCAATATCAGGTTCCCTATCAAGTAAGGTTTTATAAAAAATCTTGATGCTTTTTTCTATTTTTTCTTTATCTAAAATTTCATTCATAATTTTTACACATAAATAATTTTAAAAAATTTCATTATAAATTATTCTGGATATCAAAGTGAGATGTTGAAAGTACACATTTTTTACATACTGGGTGTTTCCAATATTCCCCATTTCTGTGAATTTCTCTAAAATATTCCATTTCTTTACTCTTCCAAGCTTCTTCTATATCTCTGATAATGAGTTTAGATTTTAAAGACCTGTCCAAAAGACCAATATTTTCTATTTCTGAGAATTTACTTTGTTTATTTGTTTTAAGTTTTGATACTGGTATTTCTGCCCCAAAAAATGTACAACATGGTAAAATAGTTCCATCGTAGCGTAGTGTTAGATGCTGGAATGGTTGAGCACATCTAAATTTTACGGGGGGTTTTGTGTTTTCAATCTCTTCTTCTGTTTTTTTGCCATACATGTCCATTATTCCAACTAAATCTTGTATTCCAATGGAATCTACTTTATCCTTCCAAAATTTAATGAAGTCATCTAGTTCGTGTTTGTTTACATCTGTTTTGACAAAATTTACTCTAATTGTTGGTAATTTGACATCCATTTCATTTCTAATTTCTAAAAATCTTAACACATTTTTGATTACACTCTTAAAATTTCCACCAGTTCTTATTTTGTTAAATGTCTCTTCTGTAAATGCATCCAAAGAAATTTGTAGTCTTAGTAGACCTGAACTGATTAAATCTCTAATGACATCATCAGTTAAGTGAGAACCGTTGGTACTAAAATAAACATCTAAAATTCCTGCCTTTCGCGCATATGAAATAAATTTAATTATATCTTTTCTCATTAGAGGCTCGTTAATGTAATTCATTCGAATTGATTTGAGACCTTTAGGTATAGCATCATCTATTACTTCTTTAAACACTTCAAAATCAAACCATGACTCTTTACCCATATTTTCTGTAGATTCTTGATTCCAAGTACACATCGGACAAGTAAAATTACAAGAATAATTCAATTCAAAATCAAGCTGTGTCGGAAAATCAGTAACTTTTTCTAGTTTATTTACATCTTTCCAAATTTGTCTATATTCATCGTATAGTTTTGGATCAACCGCATCTCTAACAGGATCATTGGCATCTAATTTTTTGATAACGGTTGTTATTTCAGTTTTCTCTTTCATAATAATTAACTATGTTTTCTTATCAGATTATAATTCATTAGAAGTAGTTTTTGTCTTTGGCATTTTCTGTTCTATTATATATTCTGGTGATTTCTTAACTTGTTCTTCAAGTTCGCCATATTCAATTTTCCCATTTTTTATTTGAGGATAATAGTACAATATACCTTCTAAATCAATTTCTCTTTTTAGTAATTTTTTATAGATCTCATTTAATTTAATTACTATTTTATCCGAAGGTTTTATTTGGAATTTCTCATTAACTAATTCTCCTAGTATTTTTTTTAATTTTGATATTTCAAATGATTTCTCTCTAATTTCATTTTCTAGAAATCCAATTTTACATGATTTCTCAATTAGTAGTTTTTCTAAATTATCTACCGTATACTCTTCTTCCATATTCTTTAATTTATTATCCATCTTTTAAATATAATTTATTTTCTAATATAACAAAGCGTATTTGTATATGCTAAAATAAATCTATATTGTGTCAAAAAATTCTATTGGAATACTACTCCAAGGCGCTATAACCGATTGGTCTGAAAAAATAGTTAAAGAATATCAAGAAAATTTTCCTAATGCTCAAATATTATATTCTACGTGGAAAACTGAAAATGTTAAAAATATTCCATGTGAAGTTCTTCAGTTAGATGAACCAAAAACGGTTCCTTCTTCTTTTCATATTAATTATCAAATAAAAGGAGCATTAGAAGGTCTGAAAAAAATGGATGCCGATATTATAATGAAATGTAGAACTGATCAAGTCATACATAACAAACATATTTTTGAATTATATGAACAATCTCATTCTAAAAATAAAATTATGATTCCAAATTTTACTACTTTTGATGATATTGATTATTGGGCATCTGATATCTGTCAAGTATCTACTAGAGAAACTTTATTGAACTATTGGAATTCAATAGAATATTTTGATGGAACACGTCTTGTTCATCCTGAGATCTATCTTACAATGAATTATATTTTACATGGAAAAAAAGATCTAAGTCCATGGAAAGAAGTTCTTGGGAAATATTTCTATGTTAAAGATTATGTAAAAGATTTTCAAGCAGAAAACATGTTGCTGACCCCTGAATGGAATATTTACTGGTTTTTTACCAAATTTTATAAGGATTTTAAAAAACCTGACCCATGAAAAACTAAACTTATAATTTGTCTTTGAGTTCATAATTTATGAAAATTTGTATATTAACTGCAGGAAAAGGCTCACGAATGCAGCCTATACAAAAAAGCATCAACAAGGCGTTATTGCCAATAAATGGCAAACCTATCATAAGCCATATAATTGAGTTCTTTTCTTTCGAAGATGAATTCATAATTGGGTTGGGGCATCTTGGCAGACAAGTCAAAGATTTTCTTTCTACAACATATCCAGAGAGAATTTTTCATTTTGTGAACATTGATAATTTTGATGGATCTGGAAGTGGCCCAGGGCACTCGTTGTTATGCTGCAAAAAAATTCTCCAAGAACCGTTTTATTATCTTCCATGTGATATGTTATTCGACATTAATCTCAAAAATGTGCCAAATGGAAATTGGATTGGGACTAAAGCAGTTGACACGCAAGATTCTGAAAAATATTGTAATTTACTAATAAAAGATGGAAAAGTTGTGCAAATTAAGGATAAACAACATTGTTCAGGTGAATATGTAGCATTTACTGGTTTGTTACATATAGAAGATTATGAACAATTCTGGGAAAGTCTTGAAAATGACACAACTCTGACAAACGGCGAGCGTCAAATCTCGAGCGGTCTACAAGGGCTTTTGGATACCAAAGGACTATCTGCTGTGGACATGAATTGGACTGATCTAGGTGATATACACAATTATCAGAATGCCAAAGAAAATGAGTATGATTATAATTTTGAAAAGACAGATGAATTCATATTTTTTGCTAATAAAAAAGTAATAAAATTTTTTGTAGATAAACAAAATGTAGATAACAGAGTGAAAAGATCAAGATTAAAACAAAATGTTTTTCCTGTGGTACATCATGATAACGAACAATTTTTTTCATATCAGTTTTTTGACGGTGAAACAGTTTATTCTTGTCTAACGCCTGAATTATTCAAGGCATTATTAACGTGGTTAAAAGATAATCTATGGGAGAAAAAAAATGTTGATGACAAAATAATGATGAAGTTATGTCAGGAATTCTATCATGAAAAAACTCTTAATCGGATAAAAGCATTCCAAGATTCTAACCCAAATTATAATTATCCAAAGAAAGTTAATGGCGTCAAAGTTGTTTCCCTTCCAAATTTAATCGGAAAAATAAATTGGGATGTGCTATATGAAGGAATTCCAAGATTTATTCATGGCGATTTAAATTTTGGTAATATTATTTACAATAAAGAATTGGATAAATTCATTTTAGTAGATTGGCGAGAGGATTTTGCTGGTGAGATTGAATTTGGTGATCTATATTATGATATTGCTAAACTCTATGCTGGAATTCTGTTGAATTATGATTACATAAAGAAAGGTTTGTTTAAGGTTGTACAGGAGACTGATGAATTAAACATTGATTTTAAAGTAATAGATAATTCATCAAAATATATTGAAATTTTAGAGGGCTTTATTGAATCAAATGGGATGCAGAAAAAAAAAGTTTTATTGTTAGTCGGTTTGATATACATAAACATGGCACCACTACATCATCCACCATTTAATTTTCTGTTAATTGGTTTAGGCACAAAGATTCTTAATGATACAATGTCTATTTCAGATTAGCTCTATGAAAGTAATGAAAAATGAATATTAAAATTTTAGACATATCAAATATACGTACAGTAACAAAACCTTGGGGTTATGAAAAATGGATATCTGATGGCGCTCCAGATTTTAAATATGTTTTAAAGGAGATTTTTTATCGTTCACCATTTAGAACCAGTATTCAGGTTCACAAATTTAAAGAAGAAACGCATTATGTTCTAAGTGGGAGAGGTACTTTATTTTATTCACAAGAAATTTTCGATGCTGAAAAATATGAAAAGGGTGACTATACTCAAGATGAGGTAAAAAAATTCATTCTTGAACTAAAAAAGGAGGAAATAACTACGGGAAAAGTTATTCATATTAAACCAGGATGCATTCATAGAATTGAATCTTTAGAGGACTTGACCATAATTGAATCATCAACTATTGAATTAGATGACATAATTAGACTAGAGGATGATACTGATCGAAAAAACGGCCGAATTGAAAGTGAGCATTCAACATAACAAGTTAAAATTTTTCAAATAACGCAAAATATTTTCTTTAATTATTTTTATCAAATATTTATCTAAGTCTTGGTCCAGATTGCTTTGAATTTTAGTTTTCAAATCCCTAAATTCATCTGATGGGAAAACATAATGTCCCGCAATTATGCCCAATTCATTTTTGTTCAATGCATGATCTTCAGAAATCCATTTTGCCCATTTCTTAGAAGAATATGACAGTTCAAGGAATTTGCCTTTTAATTCGTTAAGTCCATTCATCTTTAGGATATTTAATAATGCAGTAGTTTCTACAGTTCCAAGCTCAGGTGCTATGTTTGCTGCATCAATATTTAATTTAGGAAACCATTGTAATGATTCGTCAGGTAGGTAGTCTGTTCCATGTACTTTGGTTTTTATAGCAAATTTCTTACAGATTTGAATTGTTTTTGATAATTCTGAGTAAATTTGAGTATCAAAATTAATGGTTTTCATTAATCCTGCATTACTTGAATTTACAACTTTGTTTCCCGTTGGAATTGCAAAAAATGATGGGGTGTCGATTGAATTTTGATTACAATAGTCAAAAATTTTTGAAATTGCACGCTCCATGTGAATATTATTATTTTCACTTGCACCATCTTCCCAAAGACTAATTTCAAACTGTACTTTCTGTTTCCTCTTTTTACATTCATCACTACAAAATTTACATAACTTACAGATTCTATCAATTTTATCATCGATCGATAATTTTGAAAACAAATCGACTGTAGGATCTATATGTAGTATTTTAAATCCAGAATCAATATCCGATATAAACGACTTTTTAGTATTATCCCAGGTTTCATCAAAACTTATTTTATTATATTTTTCAGAATCATTTTGCCATGGGCCTCCGTGATCTCTTGCCAAAACAACATTTTGATTAATATCTTTACTTGAAACATAATTAGAAAATTCTTCGGTAGTCCAATTATTTACATATCCATGTCCTATCTTTTCTGTTTCAATCTGATTTCTGCTTAAAACTAAACTTATTGGAATGTTAAATTCATTTGTGATCTCTAAAACTGCATCAACGCCGTTTTTACTTACTGGACCTATACAAAGAGATGTTTTATTTTTCACTCGTCAATCATATGAAATATTCAGTTTATAATTTCTTCTTACAAGTACTGGATGGAAAAGAATATTTTCAAGTAAATTAATTTTTTACTTGTGGGAAATCCAAAAATTACAGGCGTTTATTGGATAAAAAATGAAGCTAGATTCATAGAAAAATCATTAAAATCCGTAATAGATATCTGCTCTGAAATAATTGTTATGGACAATAACTCTGCTGATGACACTGTTGAAATTTGTTCTGGCATTGATAAAGTCACAGAGATAATAAAACGTAAAGATCTACCACTTGATGAAGTACGCGATAAAAACATTCTTTATGAACATGCAAGAAAAAGCAATCCTGATTTTATTTTAGCAGTTGATGGAGATGAAATTTTCATGCCACGTGCATCTGAGATACTATTTGAAGAATTATCTACAGTCCATCCTGATTCAGATGTATTTGAATTTCAGTTCCTAACTCTCTGGGATGACGTTAACACAATTAGGACTGATGGAATTTTTGGATATTATTGGCAAAAAAGACTGCTAAGAATGAAAAATCAGCCACTTTCATTATTATTTGTTGAAAACGACAATCCTGGGAACATACATTGTGGTAGCATTCCACCTTCCAGTGTGGGATTTGACAACCAAGCTAAAAGCAGTGTAAAAATTTTCCATTTGGCTAGTTTGGATGATGAAGTACGTCAACGAAAATATGGTTTTTACACAAAAACCGATCCTGACAATGTCCTTACTGGTGCATACAAACACATGATTTCAGGCGAAGGTAAATTTTCAGGCCCAAATGGAATTGAACTAGAACAATTACCAAAAGAATTTACAGTCAATTTATAGTACAAATATGTTAAATGGGATCAGATAAAATGGGCAATTTTGATTATGACTTAAGACAGCAGAGTATTAATTTTCAGGTTGACCTAATTAATAATCAAAGCAGTGTTCTGATTATCAGTCCAAATCATGATCAATTTACACAAAAACTCAAAGATAAAGAATGTACAGTTGAAATTGCCCAAATCAATCCAGATGAAAAAAATGCGCGAACGTTTGACTTTAAAAATATTGGAAATAAAAAATTCCAGATTATTTTACTAGATAATACAATTGATTATGTACCAAACCCCGTGAAGTTTATTAAAGAAATAAACAGATTTCTGGCACCTGACGGCTCTTTGATCTGTAGAGCATATAACATCTTTAATTTGATTAATAGAATTAGGTTTCTGAACGGAGATGCCCAATTCATTAATTCAGTATTCAAAAATAGAAATTTGGTATTTTCATCATTAGATAGCATTCTTTTAACCCTTTCAGAAGCAGAGTCATCAATTACAAAACTTTTGAGAGTTGAAAAAGAAATTAGTCTTAAAAGTAAACTTGAACTGAATACCTTCACATTGACCGAAGAATTATTAAAAACTGTAAATACAGATTCCGAGTCTAAAACATTCTACTATGTTTTTGCTACATCTAACACACCAACCGTATCTCTAAACACTCGTAAATGGTCATCTAGTTTTTCAAAATATTTGGTGACTGAAGGATTTAAAGAAGTTTTAACTGATTACAAACTGAGCTATGAAAAGCACATTAACTATCTGAAACAAACAAACAGAGAGCAATATGCACTTATGCTTAGCATTCATGGCACAGATTCCAGTGAAAAAATAAGGAACAAAAACAGTACCAAGCATTCTGAAGATGATAAAAAATTTCAAAAGGAATTACAAGCAGACGTTCTGGAAGATGGTAAAAAATTTCTACAAAGATCTCTAAAGGAGAAAGACGAATACGTAGAAAGTGCCATAAAAGAAGCAAAAGAACACCTAGAAACTGCTCTTACGGAGAAAGACGGTTACCTAGAAGATGCCCTAAAGGAGAAAGATAAATTTCTAGAAGATGCCCTAAAGGAGAAAGACAATTACCTAGGAACTGCCATTAAGGAAGAACGGGAATACCTAGAAGATGCCCTAAAGGAGAAAGATGAATACCTAGGAAATGCCCTAAAGGAGAAAGATGAATACCTAGGAAATGCCCTAAAGGAGAAAGATGAATACCTAGAAAATGCTCTAAAGGATAAAGATAAGGTAATCAGAGATATGCAGAATAGTTTTGTATTTCGCACTTTGTCAAAGTTAGATAAACTTCTTGGCAGAAAGCACAAGAAAAAGTGATGTTCAAATGCTTAGAATTAATATGCCAATTGACTATGGGTCTTTTGCACAAGCAACTAGTCTTAATCTGATCACTAGAAAATTATATTTTGAAATGGCTAAAAAAATGAATAACTCTAAGTCATTTACAATAGCTGCAACATTGTTACAAGATTCTGGTCTTGGTGATGTAAACCGGCACTATGATTGTACAATTATTCCTAATATGGGCGGCTACAAATTTCCATTAGAGGCATCATTACATAACAAGAATCTGATTGTAGGAATAGTTGGAATTGATGAAGTTGTATTGGGAAGAGAGGTCTACAAAAGTGAAACTGATTGGAAACGAAATGAGCCAATAATAAAAAATGAATTAAAAAAATGGGAAGAAGACGTGGAAAAGGTAAGTCATATTCACGTTTCTAACACACCTGAAAAAAATCAACTTGTAGAATATTTGAAAGTTCCAGAACAAAAAATTTCTATTATCCCATATGGCGTTGATCATGATTTATTCAAACCTATTAGTGATAACACGAAAAAAATACAAAGAGAAACAATTCTGAAAAAATACAAACTTGGTAATTTCCCATATCTTATACATATTAGCGAGGCAAATTGGGCACGAAAAAATATTTTTCGACTCATTGATGCATTTCAAATGGCAAAAAAGACTGGAATGCCCCACAAATTAATTATTGTTGGAAAAAATGATGGAGTTGTTCATAAAAGAGCCAACCCCATACCAGATGTTCATTTGCTGGGTTTTGTTCCCGAGCCTGATTTAATTTCCTTGTTGCAATGTGCAGATGTACTGGTAAATCCTTCCCTGCATGAGGGATTTGGCTTACCAATGCTTGAAGCTATGGCATGCCAAATTCCTGTAATTACATCAAATGTTTACAGCCCTCCTGCAGTTGTTGGTGATGGAGGATTGTTTGCGGATCCACGAGATGTTGATGATATTTGTAAGAAAATAATAGAAATTGTAATAAATGAAAATCGACGCCTGGAAATTGGGAAAAAAGGGCTTGAGCGCTCTTATAACTTTTCTTGGGAAATTACTGCAAGAAAAATACTTGAATTATGTCAAAAATTTGAAACTGATAATAAATTTAATTTTGAAGAGGAATATAATAAATCTGCAAAGCGTACACTTACTACGGTTTGTCTTCATAATAACAAACTAAAACGTAGGTTTCTTTCATCAGTAGTTCAACTAGATTTTGATGGATTAATAGAATGGTCATTAAATGATGGGCTAATTGATCCGGAAGTAAATGATTACCTGATACCGTTAAAGAGTTGGTTAGAAAAAAATAGAAAAGAAATGAAACCAGAAATTTCAATTAATGATTGAATATGGCTATAAAGAATTTTTTTGAAAAATTAGTTTATTTGTATAAGGTATCTGTTGATACAATCCAACAATTTGGGCTTGGTTATTTTTTACGATTTGGTTCTGGACAATTAAAGAAACAAAAATTAGATATTTTTAAACCAAACGAAAATTATGATGAAATATCATCCAAAAAAACTGTTGATAAAAAAACTCAATACAAAATTTGGAAGCAACAACATGAAGAACAGTCATCTGATTTTTCAGAAAATGGTGCAAGTAAATCAAATCTTAAAGATTCAATTAGCATCGTATTATTTGTAAACAACAATTCAAAAACGTTGACGCGTTCTATCCAATCTATTTTTGAACAATCTTATACAAACTTTCAACTACTTATTGTCACAGAGCAAACAGAAACAAATGAGTTCGTCAAACAGCTAATCAGTTCTAAATCAAATCCTGAAATAGATGTTAGTGTAAAATTTCTAAATTCCACTGAAAGGATATCAGTCTTAGAATTATTAGAATTGATTTCAGGTGATCTAATTGGTTTTATAGATGATACCATTTTGCTCAAAAAAAATTGCTTACACGAAATTATACAAAATATGTCAGAAAATCCACAGTCCGATTTATTCTATTCAGATGAAGAAATACTGCATAATGGTGATGAAACACCATTTTTCAAGCCTGATTGGTCACCTTATCTCTCACTTTTCAAAAATTACATGGGTAATTTCTTTTTAATTAAGAGATCATTAACGCCAAATTTAGATCAAACACAACATTTGGACACAGAAAACCTACTTTGGTTCCTATATCATTGCTATGAAAACGCAGAAAACATATTTCATATTCGCTCAATTCTGTACAGTTCAGAAGAAGATGCTAGAAAGAATTCTTTACGCCTGAGGGAAATTCTTCCAAGTGTATTGAAAGCAAGGTCTCTAATTTCAAATATTCAAGATGATTTGAAAAAGAGCAGATTTGAAATTAATTTTCCGTTAAACAGTGAGCCAAAGGTAAGTATTATCATCCCAACCAAAGACAACAGCTTTCTTCTTAGAAAGTGTTTGCGGGGTATTGAGTATAATACCAACTACCAGAATTACGAAATAATTATCGTGGATAATAATTCTAGAGAAGTTGAAACCAAGCAATATTTAAGGTCATTACCATATACCGTTCTAAATTATAATGGAAATTTCAACTTTTCAAAAATGAATAATTTTGCTGTTTCCAAATCAAGTGGCGAATACTTACTTTTTCTAAATGATGATGTTGAAGTGTTAGAGCCTACTTGGCTAGATGAAATGCTGGGTATTTGCCAGCAAAAAGATGTTGGCGCAGTTGGCGCCAAGCTACTTACTCGCATAAATAAAATTCAACATGCTGGGATGGTGTTTCTAAAAAACGGGTTCTTTTTTCATCCGTTTGATGGTGAATCACATAACAGCACCGAACAATTTGACCTCATAAACCTCATGCGAGAGTGTTCTTCAGTTACAGGCGCATGTTTTTTAATGGAAAGAAAAACTTTTGATGCCGTATCCGGTTTTGATGAGCAATTTGATGTTTTTTATGGCGACTCTGATCTTTGTTTCAAAATTAGGGAATTTGGTTTGAAAATAATTTACAATCCAAATGCAATTTTACGCCATGACGGTTCCACTAAGATAAGGCAAGCGGTTAGGCTTTTCATACCTGTTGAAAATCATCACAACTTTATCAATAAATGGAAAACTGTAAAATATGGTGATCCATTCTACAATCCAAATCTTGGCTGGAATTATTCTATAGACATTGAAGAAGTTATGTGAAAATTAGGAACAACTGCCTCAAAATTTTAGCTAAATTCTAACTTCTATTTGTAAAGTATATTATATTCAAGAAGATTCCGAAATACGATATGACGTCAATTCGTGAAGAAATGTGGAAAACTAGGGCAATTCTTTTTAATTTTGCGATATCTGATCTTAAAATTCGTTATCGAAATTCAATATTGGGTATACTTTGGAGTGTTATTGAGCCACTGTTGATGCTTGGAGTATTATACTTTGTTTTTTCTACCATGTTCAAATTTGACATTCCAAATTTTCCCATCTACCTTTTATTGGGAATTATAGTTTACAATTGTTTTAAGAATGCCACGACATTTGCATTGAGCAGTTTATCTAATCGTTCTGCTTTAATTACTCAAATTTACTTCCCAAGATCTATTCCTGGTATAAGTTCTGCAATTACAGCTGCAATAATGTTAGCTATAGAGGTGGGAATCCTAGCAGTTTTTATGGTCGCATTTGACTTTGTTCCTCCAATAACAATTCTTCTTCTTCCATTGATCTTGGCATTAGAATTTGCTTTTGTTGTAGGGGTTTGTTTACCATTGTCAGTACTAAACGTAAAATTCAAAGACACTGAATTTATTTGGGGAGTTGTTCTGTCTGCCGGATTTTTTCTAACCCCAATTTTTTATCAATTTGATATGTTGCCTGAATACATGCAAAGCATTTTACAATTCTCACCGATGGTACAGATTTTAACAATGGCTCATCATGTAGTATTATACGGCATATTGCCATCAGTAAATACAGTTCTTTATGCGGTGGGCTCCATTTCTGTAGTAACTGCAATTGGTTATTTGATATTCAGAAAATATCAAGCAAAAGTAGTTGAGGAGATGTAAAATGTCCGAGTATGCAGTCAGTGTAAAACATATTTCAAAAAAATTTAAACTGTATCATGAAAAAAGGGACTCGATTTTTGAAGCTATGACAGGTTTTATGCAGGAAAAAAAGAATTCTGAAATTTTACAGGCGTTAGATGACATCTCATTTGATGTCAAACACGGAGAAATATTTGGAATTATTGGGCCTAACGGTAGCGGGAAATCAACTCTTCTAAGAATAATATCAAAAATTTATGCTCCTGATTCGGGCTCAGTGGATGTTAAAGGCGTTATGATTCCTATTCTAGCACTTGGACTTGGGTTTCATCCGGAATTTACTGCGATAACTAACATTTACCAAAGTAGTATCTTACTTGGTTTTAAAAAAGAGATGATTGATAGTCGTGTTAAGGAAATCATAAAATTTGCCGAACTTGAAAAATTTGCTGATACAAAAGTAAAAAATTTTTCAAATGGAATGTTAATGCGATTAGCTTTTGCAACTTCAGTCTTGGTAGATCCAGACATACTAATTATAGACGAGGTTCTTGCTGTCGGTGATATAAGATTTCAAAAAAAGTGTGTTGAAACCATATTGGCATTTAAGAAACGTGGAAAAGCAATAATTTTTGTAAGTCATGATATGGGTGTAATACAACAATATGCAGATAGAGCAATGTTTCTGAACAATGGAAAGGCTGAAAAAATTGGCTTGCCTGCTGATGTTGTAGCATCTTTTGGAGATTTTTGTCGTGCTAGAGATAAACTCAATGATCCATCTAGTAAATAATATTTTGGCAAATTATATTTCTCACACAAATATTGAATATACTAAAAGATATTTATCATATCTAACACGCTGAAATTTATGCCGTTTACATTCAAGCGACTAAGCATATCCGATGTGATACTTGTCCAACCCAAATCATTTTCTGATGCTAGAGGTTTTTTCCTTGAGAGTTTTAAAGAATCTGACTTTGTTTTAAACGGAATAAACATAAAATTTGCACAAGACAATATCTCTCATTCTGTATTAGGTGTTATTCGTGGGTTGCACTTTCAAAAAAATCCAATGGCTCAGGCTAAATTAGTGACTGCAATAAAAGGAGAAATTTTTGATGTTGTGGTCGATATAAGAAAAGATTCTCCAACATATGGAAAATGGATCAGTGAAATTCTTTCCGACAAAGATCATAAATTATTATATGTACCAGAAGGATTTGCACATGGGTTTTGTGTCCTAAGCAAAGAGGCTTATGTGTATTACAAAGTTAGTAATGAATATTCACCAGAGCATGAGCGTGGCATAATTTGGAATGATCCAAAATTAAACATTGATTGGCCAATATCAAAACCAATTGTTTCAGGCGACGATACCAAATTACCACTATTTGAAAATCTCGATAATGATTTTGTGTATAAAAACACGTCCTGACATTATAGTTAAATAATTAATTTCAAGTTTGTAATCATGAAACTTTTAGTTTGTGGAGGAATGGGGTTTATTGGAAGCGCATTCATTAGAAACCATCTAAACAAAAATCCAAACGATCAAATTGTTAATCTTGATAATTTAACCACAGGATCTAATGTCAAAAATTTAGAAAAAATTGATGGATCAAATTACCAATTCATTAACGGCGATATAAAAAATCATGAAGATGTGAATAAAATTACAAATGATATTGATGTCATAGTAAACTTTGCAGCTGAAACTCATGTTGATAGAAGTATAGCAAATCCAAAACAATTTTTGGAGACAAATATTCTTGGCACATACACACTTTTAGAAGCGGCAAAAAAACATGAAACATTATTTGTTCATGTATCAACTGATGAGATTTATGGTGATGCCGTAAACCAAGATTCGTTCAATGAGAAATCAATTTTAAAACCAAGCAATCCGTATTCTGCGTCGAAGGCTGCAGCAGATCATTTAGTAAATTCGTATGCAAGAACTTATGGAATAAAATGTATTATTACAAGATGTACAAATAATTTTGGCCCATTCCAGTTTCCAGAAAAACTAATCCCAAAAACTATAATTCGGGCTCAAAAAAATCTCAAAGTTCCGTTATATGGAGATGGCAATCAAATTCGTAGCTGGATTTATGTTTTAGATCACGTATCTGCAATAGACTCTTTGATTACAAAGGGAGAACTGGGAGAAATTTACAACATAACATCTTGGAATGAAATTACAAACAGAACAATAGTAGAAAAAATTCTTAGCTTAATGGAAAAACCAAATGCTATGATTGAATATGTTGGTGATAGACCGGGGCATGATAAACGATATTCAATTGACTCCTCAAAGATTCAAAATGAAATTGGTTGGAAACCAGCCTATGATTTTGATAATGCTATAAAACAAACTGTAGATTGGTATTTGAAAAATAAAGATTGGTGGGAAACACTAGCTGATGAAAAGATGCTTCATCCACAACCTTGGACTATTAGTTGGTAAAATTGAAAGTTTTAGTAACGGGTTCAGCTGGGCTAGTAGGGAGACAGGTAGTAAAAGATTTGTCAAACACTCATCAAGTTTTTTCTTGCTATAACGAATCAAAACCTGAATATGGCGATTCTGTAAAAATGGATCTCAAAAATCATGAAATGATTTCAAGTACCTTAACAGAAAAAAACCCAGATATAGTTATTCATCTAGCTGCAATGACTGGTGTGGATCTTTGTGAAAAGGAAAAAACATCTGCATCTGAAATTAATACGAAGTCAACTGAAATTATCGCAAAAGAGTGCTCAAAACTGAATTCATTTTTAGTTTATGTCTCAACTGATTATGTATTTGATGGAAATTTAGGCATGTATAAAGAGGATGACATTACTAATCCTCTTGGTTTTTACGGGGAATCAAAATTAGAAGGAGAAAAAGTCGTACAAAACTTTTCCACCAATTGGTGTATTGCACGAACAAGTACCCCGTTCGGATTACATCCAACCAAGAAAAGTTTTCCTATGTGGGTTATTGAAAATCTGCAAAAGCAAAAACAAATTGATATCCTGATTGATCAATTCACTTCTCCTACGTATATTCCAAATCTAAGTAGAATGCTTATTGAGATATCTGAAAGACGTATTACTGGAATTATTCATGCTGCTGGGGCATCTAAAATCTCAAGGTATCAGATGGCCAGTATGATATCTGATAAACTCAATTTAGATGGCACACTTCTAAAACAAATTTCAATAAATAAAATGAAGTGGGTTGCACGACGACCTAAAGATTCCTCGCTTGATGTATCAAGAGCTAGTTCTATTCTAAATGAAAAACCACAAAAAATTGATCAGAGTCTGAATCTTTTTATCGACGAAATGAAATCAACAAACTAAAAGCTGTAAAATTTTTGTTTGAAATTATACCAACTATAATTTTTTTTTACTATAACTGATGCAGTTAAAATAACAGCAACAGCAATAACTTCAAAGATTATCCAATCAATGCCACTAAATGTAAAAAACTGACTGGTAAATGGAATTAAAACTGGAAATTCTGTAGAGCCGCCGAGTATTATGTCAAATGACATATGAGCAAAAACAGCTGCAATTGATACGGCAAGTAATCGCAAGTCCTTTTTTCCAAATATAAGCATCATTACAACTACTGCAATGAGAATAAATGGTAGAGAGTGTGCCATTCTAGGAACCATCTCAATCTCTAACAACTGTAGAAGATGATCAGCATCCAAAATAATCGGGAATAATCCCGCTAAAATGATATATCTTAAGCTTAGGAATGCTAGACCGGGAATTAATCCCCATACGATATGACCGATAACATGTTCGGGTGTGGTAGTGCTATGATAAAGCGGGTTTCCTACTACATATGCATCCGGAAGAACTGTGCCAAGCATAGAGAAGGCTAATGCAATACCTCCATAGACTAAAGCGGCTTTTGCTATGAAGTAAATACTGGGACTGGCATTCAAATTTGTCTCAATTTCTCCTTAACATTTAAAGTCATTTTCTTTTTGAATAGATCACATTAAAAATGAAAGGAATTATTCTTCATGGAGGTCATGGAACAAGGTTACGACCACTTACATATACTAGTCCAAAACATCTCTTACATATAGCAAACAAACCAATGTCGCAATATGCATTGGAAGATCTAAAAAATGTTGGAATTCATGATATAGCAATCGTCGTGGGCGATGTCTATCCAGAAAAAGTCAAGGAATACTATGGTAATGGCAAGGAATTTGGAGTAAACATAACATACATCTATCAAGAAAAACCTAAAGGAATTTCTCACGCGATCAGACTATGTAAAGAGTTTGTGGGCGATGACAAATTTATTGTGTATCTTGGAGATAATGTTCTAAGAAAAAACCTTACTGATTATACTAAAAAATTTTCTTCTTCAGGTTTAGATGCAATGATATTATTATGTGAGGTTGATAATCCTTCAAAGTTTGGGGTTGCATATATTGATAAAGAAGATTCCATGAAAATTAAAAGCATCATAGAAAAACCAAAAAACCCTACTTCAAATCTAGCAGTTATCGGTGTGTACTTTCTTACTCCAAAAATTTTTGACGTAATTGACGACCTAAAACCCTCAAGTAGAGGTGAACTGGAAATAACTGATGCACTACAATTGTTAATGGACAAAGGAAATAAAATTGCATACGATATTGTTACAGGCTGGTGGAAGGATACTGGAACACCAGAGGACATAATTCATGCAAATAAGTTGGTGCTTGATTCAATAGGTACTGATGAACAGTTTATAGCTGAGAAAGATGTTTCAATCAAGGGTAATATCATAATTGGGAATAATACAGATGTTTCACATGATTCTTCCATAATAGGTCCTGCTATAATTGGTAAAAACTGTAAGATCGGACGTAATGTAAGACTAGGACCCTATGTTAGCATAGGTGATAACTGTACTTTGGAAAACTGCAATATTGAAAATTCTATTATCATGCAAAACTGTAAGATAGATGCCAAGGAAGTAAACTTGTCATCTAGTATTGTATCTCATAATTCTCAGATAGATGGTGGCACAATTTCAAAAAAATCGCAGCTTTTACTTGGTGAAAGAACTCACTTAAAGCTCTAGCCATAATTGAGAGGATAATCTATGTCTACATTAAAATCTTAGTGGCTTTTTTCTAAAATTTATCAAATTGAATGTAGTTTGTATTCCAGCATATAATGAAGAAATAAAAATCAAAGAGGTAGTTAAGAAGGCATTACCATATGTTGACAAAGTTATAGTATGTGATGATGGTTCAACAGATAAGACTGCGGTACTTGCTAAAAAAGCTGGAGCTATAGTAATCTCTCACGAAACAAATCTAGGATATGGTGCGGCAATATCCACATTATTTGATTATTGTAGAAAAAATAATGCAGAAATTATGGTCACATTGGATGGGGATGGACAACACAATCCAGATCAGGTTCCTGATCTTATCAATGTAATATTAAAGCACAATGTGGATGTTGTAATAGGTTCTAGATCCTTAAGAGATGACAAAGACTTGCCAAGTTATAGAAGAACTGGAATTAAGATAATAACATCCACTATAAATTCTGCCACAAACTTGAAAGTAACTGATTCCCAGTCTGGCTTTAGGGCGTACTCAAAAGCGGCAATTGTTCTGCTACACCCGACAGAGTCTGGAATGGCTGTATCTACTGAAATTTTACTAAAGATATCAAACAATGGGTTGTCAATGGCAGAAGTACCAATCACGGTATCATATACTGGTAATACATCAACGGAACACCCGGTAACACATGGGTCACATGTTATTGGAACTACGTTAAAGTATGTGTCAATAAAACATCCAATGTACTTTTATGGAATACCAGGAATCATACTTTTCATATCCGGTTTGATTATGGGTGTATCGTTTCTTGATGGTTATCTAGATCCTGTTGAGCCAAAAGTGTTGTACGGATTAATATTAGGCAGCATAGTAACTATTTTACTTGGTTCTATGTTGATCATCACTTCAATATTGCTATTTTCTATGGCAAATCTCATTAGAGGCACAAGATAAAGTCAAACCAAACTAGCAAGCCCATCACGCAATGACACTTCTGGTGAATAGCTGATATCGGTTTTTGCTAAAGAGATATCCGCCTTACTAAATTTGATTTCGCCTTGTATTTCTGGCTTGTGGATTATTTGTAGATCTTTTCCTTTACTAGAAATTAATAATGATGCTAACTCATTTATCGATGTTGACTTTCCACTTCCAATATTATAAACCTCCCCACGTTTAGCCTCAATATTTTTAATTGCACAAGAAAATGCCTGTATTACGTCTGATACGTGTACAAAATCTCTTGTTTGTGTCCCATCTCCAAAAATCTCAAGCGGTAAGTCCTTTGATATATTTTTTAAAAATTTTCTAATTACAACTGTCTCCGACGATTGACCATTTCCATACACATTGAAAAGTCTAAGTGAGATACAATTTAGACCAAAAGATCTTGAAAATGCTTGTAAATTGTACTCAGTCACAAGCTTGCTTGCACCATATGATGATACAGGACTGAGTTGAGAATTTTCAGAGATTGGTGCATCTGGAGAATTTCCATAAACTGCAGCAGAAGATGTAGAAACTAGACCTTTTACATTGGTTTTAACACAACTTTTTAGAACATTAACTGTGCCCTCAACTATTATGTCAATAGTTGTTTCGGGGTCTGTAATTGACTGTAATATGTTAGTCTGTGCAGCTAGATGAATCACAAAATCATGATTTGTCATAGATTTTAACAACAAGCCATAATCCAGAATATCACCTGTAACAAGACCAGCTCCATTTTCAAGTAGATGTGAAATATCATTCTTAAAGCTTGAAGAAAAATTATCAAAAATTGTAATGTTATGTCCATCATGCAACAATTTTGCTACAAGATGTCTTCCGACAAACCCAGCTCCACCGGTAACCAAAAACTTCAATTATTTTTAAAGAAACATGTTATACTTTATATGTTAATGAATGCCGGGGGTGGGTTTCGAACCCACGACCTCCAGATTATGAGTATTGCCTTCTACGGAGAGACTGGCACTCTAGACCAGGCTGAGCTACCCCGGCATAAGTACGCATAAATTTTTAGTGCAATTAAATGATTCTGAATCTAGTATTGCTTTGAAATTTCACTCCATTTAGAGTCATCATTTTTAACCCAAAGAAATTTTTTCTGTAATGCAGATGTGTAAAGCTTTTCCCATTCAGCCGCAACTTCATCAGTCCAGGTTTTGAAAATTCTTGGGTCAATATAATTTCTAAGAGATGTTCCTAAATTATGGTCTCTTGTTTTTTGTGTTAGTTCTATCTGAAGCTGTAACTTTTCAATTCGTTCAGAATGCTTTGCTTTTCTGTTTCTAATCTGAATCTTAATTTTTTTAACCCGTTCCTTCTGTTTTTTGGTTTTTTGTGCTATAGATTCAGCTTTTTTGAGGGATTCTTCAGATTTTAGCCATGGTTTTGACTTTTCCACATTGCTCAAAGTATCCTTTTTCTTTTGTAATGATTGCTCAAAATTTTTAGGAATTGTTCTTTTATGATTACACATAATAGCAGAATCCAAATTTGCCATCTTGGCGTGGAATAATTTTTTCATATTAGATTCTGATTTGATATTATCATGATTACGAAGGTATTTTGAAACTACACTTGAGGCTAGATATGTTCTAAAGACTTTGGCAGTTAATCCTTTGACTAATGTAGAGTAGTAGGCATTGACATGTCTTGAAGTAATACCATGAAAAATTTCTTGCGTATTTTTTTTGTTCGCGATTAATTCTTTCAGGTTATCATGAAATTGTTTATCAAGTCCTTCTGCTGGAATTGTCTCTCGCCATCTAACACTATCTTTTCCAAGAAAATCAAATTCAATTGAATTTTCAGTAAGTTTTATGTGCTCCTTTCGTAATGTTGTAGCTCCAACAGTATCAGCTTCATCTGGATCCTTTTCATCTCCAACTCTCATTGCTGTACGATAAATCAAGTAACACGCAGTAGCTATTCTTTTGGTTTTGTGTTCTTTGCTTTGCATATCTTTGGCAATATGCACCCTTACATTTTCAATCTCTTTAGCTAATCTTATTGCCTTGTCATATTTGGCCTGATCCCTTTCTTGTTTGATTCCTGCAGTATCAGCTAGCCAAACATATTTTCGTTTTTGTGTTAAAGCATCCATCCAACTTGCTATCCACATAGAATTTTTGTCATGTACAATCTTACCCCATTTTCCTTCGGGAACCTTAGATTCCTTACCAAGATTCAGCGTTACATCTTTGGCAGTAACTTGCGGTTTGTACCGTCCTCGCATCGGGTGTTCACCCCTACCCATGAAAATTCCTGGTGGCTCAGCCATATAGTTTCCAATGTCAACCTCTTGTCCATCCATTATCGCTCTTCCATATTTTATTTTCATCTCTTCACGAATTTCCTTTCGCTTTAGAGCAAGCGCCTTTTTTTCTTCCTTTGTCATCAATTCTTTGGCTTCTTTTTCTTTTTCTACAAGCTTGTAGGCTTGAGTAAAATCAACATCAGTATATTTTAGATTCTTAAATTTTCCATTAAAGGTTTTAGCAAAATCTGAAATAAAATTTTTCTGGAAGATCTGGTCTTCAACATATTTTTCTGTAGTACCTGGTTTTGGGGCATCTTTCTTTTTTGCCCATTGGTATACCATTTCCTCCTGGATCAGGCTAGGCTCAACATATTCACCATTAATCTTAATCTTAATTCCCTGAGATTTGAAGTCTGGGGGAAAGAGTATCCCGTTATGTTGTAATGTTTTCCATTTCATATCATTCACACGTATAAATTACTGACTTTGACAAAAATCAGTTAAAACCGTATATCAACCTAACCACGCAAATATTTTCGAAAATACGCATATTGAGCCAAACCAATGTTAGCTAGTTTAGTCACCGCATAGCTCTTTTTTTAAATAATTTTCAAACTTGATGCCTGTTTTACTCACTACAAATGTTTCCCACACTAGTATTTCTTAACTTTTTAGGTATAACAAATACTGAAAAAACTAAATATACAATACAGCAGTTGAATTCTAGATTGAAAGTTCTATTAATTAGCCCAATGTATAATTCATCTATTGTAGCACCTTGTTTAGGATTAGGGTATCTTGCATCAGCTTTAAAGAAAAATGGACATGATGTTTTAATCCTAGACGGTCTTCGTGAAAAAATAGAATACAATCCTTCAGAATGGGATATAGTAGGTGTTTCTGCAATGTCAACATATTTTCCAGAGTGTATAGAAGAGGTAAAAAAGGCAAAATCATATGGTCTTAAAACAATAATTGGTGGGCCACACATAATTTGTGATCCAATCCAAAGTCTGATTGATTCAGGTGCAGATTATGCTGCAATAGGTGAAGGAGAAAGAACTATGACTCAATTAGCAGCTGGCCTTCCACCTGCACAAGTAGATGGATTAGCTTATTGGGATAATGGGAAAGTAGTTCAATCAAAACAAAGTGATTCCATGATTGGAGATACTGAATCAGGTGCAACTACGTTTCTAATGAAAGAAAATATGTACACACTACAAGTTGGAAAACTAAAAAGAGATTTTCAATTAAATATAGATGATTTTGGTAGACCTGATTGGTCTTCAATAGATCCAAGAACATATCCTGTTGCACCTCATGGAATGATTGCACATGCGCATCCAATTGCACCAATTATCACTACACGTGGTTGTCCTTACAGTTGTACATATTGCAGTGCCCCAATTACAGCAGGTAAAAGAATGAGGTATCGTGACCCAAAAAATGTTGTAGATGAGATTGAAATGCTTGTAAATGATTTTGGAGTTAAAGAAATTCAAATTGAAGATGACAATTTTACATTAAACAGAAAACATTGTATAACTATTTGTGAAGAAATTCTAAAACGAGGAATTAAGGTTTTGTGGAGTCTTCCAAATGGTGTTAGGATAGATAAATTGGATAAAGAAATGCTTCTCTTGATGAAAAAGGCAGGCTGTGTATCTATGGCATTAGGCATTGAATCAGCAAATCAAAGGATTTTAGACATGATTAAAAAAGAACTAAATCAAGAAATTGTGAAAAAAGTAGTTCAAGATGTTGCTGATGTTGGAATTGAGACAGTAGGATTCTTTATGATTGGATTTCCGACTGAGACAAAACAAGAAATAGAAAACACAATAAATTTTGCACTAGAACTACCTTTAACACGTGCAATTTTTGCCAAAGTCACACCGTTACCAGGAACTGAATTATTTGATTTGTGGGAAGAGAAATATTCTGAAACGGGTAAAGTTGATTGGAAAACATTCAACTATTATCAGTTTGATGCTGATTGGGCAGACTGCAGTTTTGAAGAAATAGCAAAACTTCAGACTAGGGCAACATTCAGATTTTACATAAGGCCAAAACAACTATTGACTATGCTTAAACAATTGAATTTTGCACAATATAAGAGAGCATTTACTAGATTAGCTAAAATTCTACTTGGTGCCAGAACCTATAACACTGTGATATCTAAAGAGGGAACAATTAGAAGAGATGATATTACAAAACAACAAATCCCTTCAATGTAAAACTGTATTCAACCTAACCACGCAAATATTTTCGAAAATACGCATATTGAGCCAAACCAATGTTAACTAGTTTATTCACCGTATAGCTCTTTTTTTAAATAATTTTCAAACTCGATGTCTGTTTTACTCTTTTTTGCCTCCAAGAACATAGATGCATCATTTCCAACAATATACCTTGGTAGTGGATTTTTGTCTTTGATAGCTTTAACAATTGTGTTTGCTACTTCTTTTGGTGGCGTTCCCATCTCTGCCATCATCTTGACACCAGATACTACCTTAGTAGTGATGTCTTTGTACACTGTATCTAATTCTGATTTTTTAGCCATCTTCATATTTTTCATAAAGTTTGTCTTTATCACTCCAGGCTCAATTATGATAACATCTACACCGAAAGGTGCAAACTCGAACCTCAAAGATTCGCTTAACCCCTCTAATGCAAACTTGGAGCTGATATATGCAGGCGATGCTGGAAATCCAATACGACCCACAACCGAACTTACATTTACTATTGTTCCAGAACCCTGTTTTCTCATCGTAGGCGCAACCTCCTGAATCAGCCTTATAATTGAGAAGAAGTTTGTCTCAAACTGTTCCTTGAATTCATCAACAGATACGTCCTCCACACATCCCCAGAGACCCCATCCTGCGTTATTTACAAGTACATCAATTCTTTGCTTTTGATCTAAAATCTGTGCAATTGCACTCTTAACAGACTTCTCATTATCAACATCCAACTCCAAAATACTAATTTTGAGATTCTCTTTTTGAGTAATTTCTTTGATTTTGTCACTTTTTGTGGTGTCTCTCATTGTGGCATATGTAAAATAACCTTCTCTTGCTAGTGCTAAAGATGTCTCAAAGCCTATTCCACTTGATGAACCTGTAACAATTGCAACTTTTTCCATACAAATTTTTGATCATAACTATCTAATAGTTTTATGATTGATTTGTGTCTCTATTGGTACTTGTACAGGCGATATCAGGCAATTCGAAACGGTTATCTGTAATCCTATTTAGCAAAAAATATGGCAAGTTATTCAGGAGAAGTGGCCTCACTTCACAAAGGTTACCAAGCAGCCTTAAAAAAAGCTAAATCAAGGCAGGCGGTTCTAAACTGCTATTGGAAACATAAAGCACAACATGAGCGACTGTTGAAAAAGCATCTACGTGAAGAGATGGCACAGGTTAATCGAATAAAATCAAAGATCAAATACAAATAACTAATGACTCTGTTATTGATGTTGTTTTGTATTAATCAAAATTATATTTTTTAATTAATTTCATTATTATGTTAGATATGTATGGGATTTTTTGTATTTGAAGCGATTTAAGGTAAATCAAATTTACAATCTTGATTGTATTGATGGAATGAAATCCATCCCTGATGAAAAAATAGATTTGGTTATTACTGATCCGCCTTTTGCCATAAATTTTAAAGATAAAAAAGCAAATTATAATAGAATCGCTTCTAGAGTTTTGTCTGGTTACAACGAAATAAAAGCTGAAGATTACTATGATTTTACACATGCTTGGATGTCTGAAATATTACGCATTTTAAAAAAATCTGGAAGCATGTATGTATTTTCAGGATGGAATAACCTTAAGGATGTTCTTACTGCATTAGACGATATTGGATTTACAACCGTCAATCATATCATATGGAAATACCAATTTGGTGTAGTTACAACAAAAAAATTTGTAACTTCTCATTATCACTGTCTTTACGTATGTAAGGACAATAAAAAGCGCAAATTTTTTCCTTATTCAAGATTTGGAAAAAATGCAAAGACATCTGATGGACGAAGCTTACACTATAGGGATAAAGAAGATGTTTGGAATATTAAACGTGAATATTGGACCGGAGATGATAAAACTCCTACAAAGCTTCCCGCTGAAATTATTCAAAAAATTATCCAATATTCAAGCGAGAAAAAAGATTTGGTATTTGATCCTTTTCTTGGTTCTGGTCAGGTTGCAGTGGTTAGTAAGATGATGGGTAGAAGATATTTGGGATTTGAAATTGTAAAGACGTATTTCAATTTTGCAAATAAACGACTTGCAAAAAATATTTATCGTTTAAAAAAAGATCTAGAAAATTAAGATTTTAGTTTTATTTTGATTGTTTATCTATTTCCCGTTGTCCAATTTTACTAGTAATTTCTGTTCTTAGTTCATCATCAGTTTTCTTTTTAGAATCAATTCCAATAGTCTTAGCCATTATCTCTAGCTTTTCTCTTTCATTCTTCACAGGACCAGAAATTTCAATATTTTCATTTGCAACATCCTTCATTTCATTCTGAATTTCATTTTTTGCTTTGTTAAATTCACCCACTATTTTGCCTATCTTTTTTGCAGCTTCAGGAAAACGATTTGTGCCTAAAAGTAAAATTAGTGCAACAAAAATAATTATCATCCATTCGCTTCCAATAATGTTCAATGAATATTCTAGCATAAGATCATTTTGTGTTCTGCAAAATTAAAGATTTGGATTATGCTTTACTCTTATTTATACGCAGCAATCATAATTGCACCACCCATTAGATCTTTATCAAATTCAATTTTTGAAAACTTTTCAAGAAGTAATGATTCTAACTTTTTATTTCTTGGCCACACTCTGTATGTTCCATAAAGTGTTGCAAACTTTAACCCTAATTTTCCACCCGCTGCATATGCAACAATTGGCAGAATCATTTTAAGATAAAATGAAACGCCAAATCTAGTAATTGGGTTATCAGGCTTACCTAAATCAACAATGATCCATTTACCATCTTTTTTCAGTATTCTATGCATTTCAGATATAGCTATTTTTAGACTTATGGCATCACGCAATGAGTACCCTGAAAGAACTGCATCAAACTGTTCATCCTTAAATGGTACATGCTCAAAAACCCCGCAAGCTGCTTCAGGTTTTTCTTCAAACAGTCTGTCAGTATTTTTTATCATTGGCAAAAGAGGATCATATAACATGATGGAGATGTTTCCATTTGCAATATCTAACGCAGTTTTTGACATATTTCCAAACCCTGAGCCAGCATCAAGAACTTTGTCACCATTTTTTATTCTCCCTTTTATTGCCCTTTTACGGTGTTCAGAATCTTTTCCAAGTGAAATATACGAATTTACTTTATCATATACAGGTATGATCTCCTGTAAAACATCAATAACTTCACCCCAATAGCTTCCTAAACCCATAATACAACCAATCTTTTTGATGTTATATTCTGTACCCTAGTATCATTTAGCAAATTTTTCTATTGCTGCCTGACCAAATTTTTCTAGTTCTTCATTGGAAACTCTTTCTAAGAGTTTTGTATCCAATTTGATCTTTGACATTTTAATATGACCAACACCTTTTTCATCAGATTTCAGATTTATTGCAGCAATTGCTAGTGATGCTGCGTCATCTACTGACATGTCTTTTTTGTAATTTTTTTCCAAGAAACCAGTAATATCATCCGAGTTACCACCTATGGCGACTGCAGCATATAAAACATAGGTACCGCTTGGGTCAGTCACGTATATTCTTGAACCCTTTCTATCCACTCCAGCAATAATTAATGCAACACCAAAAGGGCGTACACCCGAATATTGTGTGAATTGATGAGATTGATCTGCTAAATGCTTAGCAACTGTTTCTACTTCCACGGGTTCATCATAAGTTAGTTTATTACTTTGTGCAAAAAATCTGGCATTATCTACCTGAACACGTGCATCTGGAATATATCCAGCTGCGGCCACACCGATATGTTCATCAATTTGGAAAATTTTTTGTGTGGTTTCAGAAACCTGAAGACTGCGTGGTTTTTCTTCAACAGCAATTATAACACCATCTTTAGCTTGTAGCCCAATTGCAAGTGTTCCTCTTTTGACCGTTTCAATAGCATATTCTACTTGATAAATTCTACCATCTGGTGAATACATTGTTGGTGTCATATCATAGCCACGTGATGCCATCATAATTCTTGAATGTACTCCAAGTCAATTTAAGGGTTGAGGATTTTTTTTGGGCTTAAAATTAAAAATTTAAATGAATTAAAATATGTAAACTGCTTTCATAAAATATGAGGGATGTGTTAGAACAATTTTCCAAGCAAAAATACATCAACCTTGAAACATACAAAAGGGATAATACTCCTATTAAAACTCCTGTTTGGTTTGTAATTGATAATGATTTAATCTATATCATAACTAGGGAAAGTACGGGCAAGGTTAAGAGGCTTAAAAATAACCAAAATGTTAGAATTGTTACTTGTTCATTTAGTGGCGAAACTAAAAATGAATGGGTAAATGGTAAAGCACAGAAGATTACGGGCAGTGAGGCTGATAAGGCTATTGAGCTTCGTAAGAAAAAATATGGTTTCTCCGCCAGACTGGTTGAAGTTAAACTGCAGTTGTCTGGTTTGTTTAATTCTCAAAAAGGCAATCTTGTGGTATATTCTATAGATCTGACTAATTAGATTTTTTCATAGATAATTTATTTTAAAAAATTTGTTAATTCGAGAGAAACTTAAATATAATTTGAAATTAGAACTAATCCATCTTGGCACAAGCAGACCCATTTGAAAATGCAACAAAACAGGTCAATGATGCATGTGATGTTTTAGGGATAAACGATGAGGGCATAAGAAATTATTTGATCATGCCGAATAGGTTCCTTCGAGTTAAAGTTCCAGTAAAAATGGATGATGGCAAGATTAGAGTCTTTACAGGATTCAGATGTCAGCATAATAACGATAGGGGTCCATACAAGGGTGGTATAAGATACTTTGACCCTGAGGGCGGTGTTGAATATATGGAGCGAGAAGTAATGGCTCTTTCTTCTTGGATGACATGGAAGTGTGCTGTTGTTGACATTCCACTAGGCGGTGGTAAGGGGGGGATTTTTGTAAACCCTAAAAAAGAAAAACTCAGTGATGGTGAGCTTGAGAGATTAACTCGGCAGTTTGCATCTAGAATTGCTGAAGTAATTGGTCCACAGAAAGATATTCCTGCCCCAGATGTTTATACAACTGGAAGAGAAATGACGCAGATTATGGATACGTTTACCAAAATGAATGGAAATAACTATTCTCCAGGAACTATCACTGGAAAGCCAATTCCTGTTGGCGGCTCTCTCGCACGAAATGTTGCTACAGGTTTAGGCAATGCCTATTGTATAAGAGAAGCAGCAAAAATTTTGGATATTGAACTGAAGGGTGCAAAAGTTGTATTGCAGGGATTTGGAAACGCTTCAACATTTTCTGGTGAATATCTAGAAAAAATGGGCGCAACGTGTATTGCAGCAAGTGATTCTAAGGGATCAATTCTTGTTCCTGATGGATTTAAGGTTCAGGAATTAATTGATTGGAAGCAAAAGGAAGGATCTGTGGTTGGCTATCCAGGCAGCAAAGAGATTTCTACAGAAGAATTGCTTACAACAGAATGTGATGTACTAGTTCCCGGTGCACTAGAAAATCAAATCACTGCTGAAATTGCAGAGAAATTACAATGCAAAATTATTGGCGAGGCAGCAAACGGTCCTACTTTACCCGAGGCTGATCCGATTCTTCACAAGAAAGGAGTTTTTGTTATACCGGACATCTTGGCAAATTCTGGCGGTGTTTGCATCTCTTATTTGGAGTGGGTGCAAAACAACATGGGTTACTACTGGTCATTTGATGAAGTTGCAAGTAAGATGGAAGCTAACATTGTCAAAGGTTTGAAGGACATGCATGAACTTTCCAAAAAACATAGTATTGACAATAGAAAAGCTGCAATGGTTTTGGCTGTAAGTCGCGTCTTAGAAGCATTTAATCACAAAGGCATTTGGCCTTAGATTCTAAACAAAGTAAGGTTCGTAACATACCAACTGTTCAATAAACCGTATTTTGCCTTTTGTAACCGAAATTAGTTTCTTCTTAAACGAAAGATCAACTTTTGTTCGGTGTTCCAATAAGCCAATTATTCTTTTTGTCAAATACCTACCTTTACGATCTCCATCCAAAAGAAGAATAATATTTTTGTATTTGGCAACAGAATCAGCAAATTTTACTAGCCCATTGAAACTATGAAATTCTATAATTTTACCTGAAAGTCCTAACTTCCTTAGTGCGGCTGAATCACGTTTTCCCTCTACAATTATCACACTATATTTTTCAGAATTAAGCTGTTTTACAAATTTTTTCACTTCTTCAATTTCTTTTTCTGAAAATTCCATTACCTATTGATAACTAACATATAATCAGATTTAAAAAATTTGGAATATGGATGACGTTTTAGTGATACAGAATACAAATATTGAAGGGCTGGGGCTTTTTGAACATTTACTAAAGTCTGATGGCTATTCAATTGAAACGATTCAGGCAAAACAAGAAAAAATTCCTACAAAAAAACATTCATTGTTAGTTATTTTAGGTGCACCTGAAAGTGTAAATGACAATCATGAATATCTTTCCGACGAAATACATTTGATACAAAATCATGTCGAACATAATTTACCAGTTCTTGGTGTATGCCTTGGCTCTCAATTAATTGCTAAAGCATTTGGAGCTGATGTACATAGGGGTGTAAAAAAAGAGATTGGTTTTTTTCATGATCTTAGACTTGAGAATCAAAGCTCGTCTGGTCTTTTTACTGGATTTACTAATCCATTTACAGTGTTTCACTGGCATGAAGAAACTTTTACTTTACCACATGGAGCTATGAGATTAGCACATTCAAACTCTTATCCAAATCAGGCATTTAAAATTGGAACCGCAGTAGGGTTGCAATTTCATATAGAAGTTGATGATTCTATGATTAATTTGTGGCTTGATAAAACGAAAACTCTACCTACTAATGTTAAAGAGAAAATCCGTAACGATTTTGAAAAAAACATTCCTATATTGAAACAAAACTTGAATCTTTTTTATAGGAATTTTAAGAGGGAATTTTTGCCTACAAAAGTTTAATATAATAACAAACTTTTTGATCGATCTATTATGAATTCTATTACAAAAATTTTTGATGATACAATAAAAACTGATCATAAAATCATTACAGAGGAGGCTGCCAAATCAATTCTAAAAAAGTATAAAGTTTCAGTGCCAGGATTTTCATTAGTAAC
>Ga0315336_1000916_pt1 | contig 66239 bp, 41 predicted proteins | sample ASW5metaG_FD_204512 | JGI IMG/M metagenome (GOLD analysis project Ga0315336, IMG submission 204512) | Ammonia-oxidizing marine archaeal communities from Monterey Bay, California, United States - ASW #5 | ecosystem: Environmental > Aquatic > Marine > Intertidal zone | place: USA: California... | reverse complement strand
TCGTACAGACTTGCCAAAATCCAACGCAACGACGGCCCGTGCGCCGCGCTTTTTCGCAGCCATCGTCAGCTCGGCGAGTGCTGGTTTGTCTTTCTTGGGAACGATGTGAGCTGCCGCATGCCGAACCACGCGATGTTCGTGATCGAGTGAATCGACCATCTTCGATCGCACGCCAGCCGTGATCTGTTTCTCAGGAGCACCAATCAGAGACTCCCACGCACACCGCAAGACCAACGGGTCTTCGTCTTCGAGAAACGGCAAACGTTCTTCGACGCGCGCTGCTTTTGCATCGACACGTCCCAACGACCAGACGGCCCGCGCACGAACTTCGGCTGAGCGGGATTTTGATAGCAAAACAATTGTTTCCGAGTCGAGTCCACCAAACAATTCCGTGAGAATTTCGACGGCCCGAATGCGTTCTGTCGCCGGTCGCGAACCATCGAGCGCGGCCCCGACGAACGCCTTTTTACCTAACTCCCGCGCCAACGGAACCCAACGTGCCCGTGACCAACTGGAAAGCGGCTGCGACGCGTTCAGACACCCTGCGAGAGCGTCTTTGGATACGGCTTCCGTTTCAAGCGATGCCTGCTGCGCCCCGTCTTCTGCCGTACCTTGATACTGAACCCGATACACGCTGCCACGCGTGCCGCGTCCGCCGACAGAAACGAATAGGCTGCCGTCGGGACCAACTTCGACGTCGGTCGGCGCGAACCCGAATTGACCGGTGCCCTTCATGAACTCAATTGGCTCGCTCTTCCACGTTCCCCGGTTGCGCGCCAGCGGCAATGCCATGACGCGGCCAAACGTCCAATCCAACGCGATGAGCGCGTTATCATATTGCGACGGGAACTGATGATGCCGATAACAGGCGACTCCTGCCGGTGAGCCTCGCCCGAACGAGCCCACGACTGGAGGCATGTTGAGAAAATAATCGGGTCTCTTCCAGCTTCGGCTCACCCAGCCAGCGTCTGTGCTGGGCAAGAGGTGGAAAACCCGGGTGGGAACATACCAGGGCAACGAGACGTCGCGTTCACCGTCGCTATCGAACGTAAATAGGTCGCCCTGAGCGTTGAATGCGAAATCGTAGGCGTTTCGAAACCCGTCGACGACGATCTCACCTCCGGACAGGTCGGGCTTGAGACGAATGAGTGTTCCCGCGCGCGGCTTCTTGATCGGCGACGTGTCGAGCGTTGCGTACGCGGCGGAGATTTTGGCCGAGTTTCCGACAACCAGATACCACCAGCCATCCGGCCCTTTTCTGACGGCATGTGCATGATGTTCACCGCCGGTCGGCAACTTCAAAAACACATCGGCCGGCCCGTCGGCACGGTCGTCGGAATCTTCGTCACGATAACGGATCAGCCCGCCGTCACCCGTGCAGAACAGATCGGATCCCAGAAAGAACATTCCCTGGGCGCCGGCGGACGGACCATCGGCGAACTGCTTGAACGTGTCGGCTTGGCCATCGCCGTCTGAGTCGATGAGAATCCGCACGTAACCCGGCCCTGAAACGACGACACGGCCTTTCGCATCAATCGTCATCGAGAAAATGTCGTGAGCCAAGTCGTCGTCGGCATAATGCGTAACGCGAAAACCTTCGGGAACCTTGATCCCGGTGGATTCCGCGCCGACGGCGACAGTGCCGAGCGTCACAGAGGCACACAGCACAAGACATGAACACGACCGAGTCAATACCTGACTTTGCAAAGAGTTTGTTCGTTGCATGGGCGCCGATTCTCAAGGCATGCGATTGAAAAAATGTGAGAGTGAATCGATGTTCCGTTGTGTCGGATCGAAAAACGATCGGCACGGTCGATATGAGACGTTCGAAAGCGAAGCCTATTGTTGGCGGCAGCCGCCCAGCCAAGAGAGCCAGCCGACCGATAAACGATATCCGTCGAAACGATCGGAACATTCACAGACCGCGTGATCGATTCAAAAATGGCCATGTCTGTGGATACGTTTCGTTGTGTCAAGAACGCCGGTTCTTGCCCCTGTCCGTTCCCCCAACACGGTCGGACGGCTATATTAACGCCTTGGCTCACTTTACAGCAATGCGTGGTTGGTCACCACGACTTGCCGAAGCCCTGTCCAGGGCTTTGTTTCGGGTGACCAGTTACGCACTTTCGCACGAAACCCTGTGGGATTCGTGCTCCCGTGAGGACGTTCAAGCCGAATATCGAAACTTGCCGAAGCTGTTGCCCTGTCGAGGGCTTTTTTTCGGGTGATCAGTGACGCACTTCCGCACGAAACCCTGCGGGATTCGTGTTCATGTGAGGACGTTCGACTCGAACAATACGTCTTGCCGAAGCTGGTCAAATTAACCAATCCCCGGAGGATCGGTCTTTTGAAACCGTCACAGTTTTCGCTGCCGGAACCATCACTTAAGCGGCGCGGTCGTCGCCGACGCTTGAGTGGCTCGTCGGGTCATTTGCGAACATGGTCGCGGTGGCTCCTTGTCTTGCTGGCTCTGGCGGCCATTCACGATTTCAGACTGCTCGTACCCCAAGGCCTCATCGCCGACGAGCAGACCACGACATCGGCTGCGCAGGACGGCGAAAACGAGCCCACCGAGTCCGAAGCCGGTCACACGGTTGCTGATCCGCACCATTCGGGTGGTGGCCATTCTGACCCCGTCGCGCCGGTTTTGCTGGGAATCGTGGTGATCCTACTTGCGGCAAAGATCGGCGGCGACCTCTTCGAGCGCGTAGGAATGCCCGCCGTACTGGGCGAGTTGGCGGTTGGAATTGTGATTGGCAATTTCGCGCTGCTCACCGGCTGGCATGTTCTCGAACCGATATTCAATCTTCCCAATGCTTATCCGGACCCGTTGCCCCATGACCCAAAAGAGTTGTTCTACAACACGCCCGCCATGTTGGACATTTTGGCACGGATCGGCGTCATTCTGCTGCTGTTCGAAGTCGGGCTTGAATCGCGGATCCATGAGATGATGTCGGTCGGAGTCTCTTCGCTGAACGTCGCCATCTTGGGCGTTGTGGCTCCGATGGCGCTTGGGTTTGGTGCAGGAATGTTGGTTATCCCCGAGGCGGGTTGGCAGGTTCATGCGTTCATCGGTGCCACGTTGTGTGCGACGAGCGTCGGCATTACGGCTCGCGTGCTCAAGGACATCGGCTGCGCCCAGAAAAGGGAATCGAAGATTATTCTCGGTGCCGCAGTGATCGACGATGTGTTGGGCCTGATTGTGTTGGCCGTCGTCTCGGGCGTGATCAGGGAGGGCGAAATTCGGCTCATGGGACTGGCGCAGATTGTCGGTCTCTCGCTGGGATTTCTTGCAGTGGCTCTGATTCTGGGGGCGGTTCAACTGCCGAGGGCGATGTTTCGCGGAGCCAGCTTCCTGCGCGGACACGGGCTGCTGGTTGTCACGGCGCTGGTCATTTGTTTTGGTTTCAGTTACGCAGCCAACATGGTCGGGCTGGCACCGATTATCGGGGCATTCGCAGCCGGATTGATTTTAGAAGGGGCTCATTACCGCGAAGTGGGGAAACGTTGGGAGAATAACAATCTGGAAGAAGCGCTCTCGCCGTTGTCGGCTCTATTGGTCCCGATCTTCTTTGTCGAAATGGGCGTTCAGGTCGAGCTAGCCAGTTTTCAAGAACCCTCCGTTTGGTCGTTGGCCGCCGCGATTACCGTTGTGGCGATCATCGGCAAGCAGGTCTGTTCATTCGGCGTCATGGAGAAGGGGCTCAATAAGGTTGCCGTGGGAATCGGCATGATTCCACGAGGTGAGGTGGGTTTGATCTTCGCCAATGAAGGCCGCAAACTCGTCGCGGACGGTGAGCCCGTCATCAACAAAGGAACCTATTCCGCCGTCGTCGTGATGGTGATGATCACAACGATGATTACACCGCCGCTACTCAAATGGTCGCTCACCGGAAAGAAATCGGCAGCCGATGAACCGGCCGACGAGACCGAATCGAATAGCACCTAATGCGCTGTCGATGGTTTGAACGTAACATTCCAATCACCAACGTGCGACGGTATGCGGTAACGGAATACGGCGACATCGGAACTTGAATCGCAGGTCCGGTGAATGTTGGCCATTCGTGGTGGCCCGGTTGCACTGGATCGACTGGGTGAACTCATTCTCAACGGATTCACCGGTCTCAGTTTTTGGCTCGCTTGAGACGATCTTCCGTCAACGACTCGATTCGCTCACCATATATTCCGAGTTCGTCGTATGGCAGATCACTGAGTTCAACGACCCTATGATCCATTCCGCAGACTTGGATCAAGGTCGAAGCGATCGAGATTCATCACCTTGTCCCACGCAGCCACAAAGTCACGCACAAACGCCTGCTGCGAGTCGTCACATGCATAGACTTCCGCGATGGCTCGAAGCTGGGAGTTCGAACCAAAGACGAGGTCGACGGCGGTGCCGGTGCACTTGAGCTCGTCCGTCCCGCGATTGCGTCCCTCGAACACGTGTTCGCATTGGGAGGACACTTGCCACTTGGTGTTCATGTCGAGAAGGTTCACAAAGAAATCATTGGTCAATGTCTCAGGCCGATTGGTCAAGACGCCGAGCTCGGACTGCCCGACGTTTGCATTCAGAACGCGCAAGCCGCCCACGAGCACCGTCATCTCAGGAGCCGTCAACGTCAGCGCGTGCGCCCGATCGACCAGCAACTCCTCCGCCGGTCTCTTGTGTCCGTTTCCGACGTAATTGCGGAACCCATCTGCGGTCGGTTCGAGCACGGCAAACGAGTCCACGTCGGTTTGCTCCTGCAACGCATCCGTGCGCCCCGGCGAGAAGGGAACCTGCACGTCGTGCCCGGCCTTCTTCGCAGACTCCTCGACGGCCGCGCATCCGCCCAGAACGATCACGTCAGCGAGCGAAACCGTCTTGCCGTCGGACTGAGAGCTGTTGAAGTCCTTCCGGATCTCCTCCAGCGTCTTGAGCACCTTCCCCAGTTCGGCCGGATTGTTCACTTCCCAATCCTTCTGCGGTGCGAGGCGAATGCGGGCCCCATTCGCTCCACCACGTTTGTCGGTGCCACGGAACGTTGCCGCCGACGCCCAGGCGGTCGAGACCAGCTGCGAAATGGACAGTCCCGATGCGAGTATCTTGCCCTTGAGTTCCGCGAAATCCTGCTCTCCGATCAATTCATGAGTGACGTCGGGCACAGGGTCTTGCCACAACTGTGGCTCCGCAGGAACCAACGAGCCGAGACATCGCGTGCGGGGCCCCATGTCGCGGTGCGTCAGCTTGTACCACGCTCTGGCGAATGCGTCGGCAATTTCCTCCGGGTTGTCGTGGAAACGCTTCGAAATCGGCGCATAGATCGGATCCATCTTGAGTGCGAGGTCCGTCGTAAACATCATGGGGGCGTGTTTCTTCGACGGATCGTGAGCATCCGGCACGGTGCCCACCGCAGATGCATCCGTGGGAGTCCACTGCGTCGCACCCGCAGGACTCTGCACCTGCTCCCACTCGTAGCCGAACAGGTTTTCGAAGTAGTTGTTGTCCCACTTCACCGGGTCGGTCGTCCACGCGCCCTCCAACCCGCTGGTGATCGTATCGCCGGCAATGCCGCTGCCAAAACTGTTCTTCCAGCCGAGGCCTTGCTCCTCGAGGCCGGCACCCTCGGGTTCGGGACCGACGTACTTGTCCGCATCGGCAGCGCCGTGGGCTTTGCCAAACGTGTGTCCGCCAGCAATCAGCGCAACGGTCTCCTCGTCATTCATCGCCATGCGACGGAACGTCTCTCGAATGTCGATGGCTGCAGCGAGCGGATCGGGAGTACCGTTGGGCCCCTCTGGATTCACGTAGATCAGGCCCATCTGGACGGCACCGAGGGGATTCTCAAGTTCCCTGTCACCGGTGTAACGCTCGTCTCCAAGCCACTCAGTCTCAGGCCCCCAGTAAATGTCCTCTTCGGGCTCCCAGACGTCCTCGCGCCCGCCCGCGAAACCGAGCGTCTTGAATCCCATTGACTCCAAGGCACAGTTACCCGTCAAGATCATCAGGTCGGCCCACGAGATTTTCCGGCCGTACTTCTGCTTAATCGGCCAAAGCAACATGCGTGCCTTGTCGAGGCTCACATTGTCGGGCCAACTGTTGAGGGGTGCAAAGCGGAGTGTGCCGGAGGCTGCGCCGCCGCGGCCGTCGTGGATGCGGTAGGTGCCTGCGCTGTGCCACGCCATCCGAATGAAGAGCGGCCCATAGTGACCGTAATCGGCCGGCCACCAGTCTTGGGACGTCGTCATCAAATCATTGATGTCTTTCTTCAGCGCGTCCAGATCAAGTGATTCGAACTCCTCAGCGTAGTTGAATTCCTTGCCCATTGGATCCGACGCGGGAGAATTCTGGTGGAGAATCTTCAGGTTCAACTGATTCGGCCACCAGTGTTGGTTCGCCGTGGCCCCAACCGCCGTGTGTCTATCAGGTCCGCCCAACGCGGGGCATTTGCTTTCGGTCGCCATATTCTCTCCAATCGTTTAGGGGCTTTCTTCAACCTTTTCTGTATACAGTGACCTTGAATCCTTGGAAAGCGGTGAGGCACATTTTCCGAATAATATTTACTCGATCTCATCAATCGCGACGGCGGGCGAGGTCACTGGACCCGCGCGACGTGTGTGGTGATGGCCGGGGCGACGTCAAAGGAGGCCAAGTCACTGACGAAAGGGACAAGATCGCCGCCGAGCCCGCTTGGATTGCGTACTCGCCGGATGATATGGCAGCGTCTTTTTTCCAAAGGTCGAGAATTGCCCCCAACTCGGCGCCACGACAGTGTGAATCTCGTCGCTGTTACCAAAGACGATGACTGTTCCGCGCACACGCTCCTTTATATTGTCCTACAAACTTCACCGCGCGTGCGTAACGGTTATTGCAGCATTCAGTTCGTGCCGCCATTTCGCCCTGCCATGCTGAGACTACGGAAAATCCTAACCGAACTCACTCTGCTCGTTGCTGATGGATGCGACGCAACGAATTAGCTCGTCGACGTTGGGCGCGATTCGAATAACGCTCTTCACGATCTGTCGAACTCTTCCGACCGGATCGATGATGACGTGGCCCCAGAGCGAGCATCCATCTGCATCGAGCATGTCGTACATTGACGCGATTCGATCATCGGAATCTACGATGATGGGAATTGCAATGTCGCCCTCTCCTCCTGCATCATCAGCGGAGCGGTTTGCCCATTCGAGAATCTCGAAAACGTGATCTCGGCAGACGACGGCCACGTTCGCTTGAAGCCGTTCGAAATCGTCGACAGAGTTGCTCAGCGCCGCGAGATCATCGGGCAACTCCGTATCGTTCTCTATCGAATCGAATTGCAGAACGAGCGTGCGCCGGTCATGCACTTGATTCCAATCGAGGTTCACAACTTCATGATCGAAGACAGCACTGCAATCAAAACTGGGCGCAGGATTTCCTAGTGTTAACATAGGTATTGCCCTGAACGACGGATTCTCTTGGCGCGATATTGGTTGTCACATCCAGCCCGATCGTAAGCACGAGAAAGTAAAGCACCAATCAACTCAGTGGCATACTTGTTATGAAGCCTACCTCCGAACGCTTGCAGGCTGCTTATCGAGACAAGTCGTCCTTGCGCCTCGAGGTCGCCGCAATGAATCAAGTTGAGTACGCGGTTGTCGAATGACGTTGGCGACCGATCGATTTCAGTCCACGATCACTAGAATTGGTCCCAAAACCCTCTGATGGGCAACGTTCGCTCTCGACTTGTAGGTGCAAATTCCACCACAACCGGGTTTTGGGACGAGTTCTCAACAACAGGTAGCTTACGACCGTCCGCGTTGTTTCACAACCCGCTGCGCTGGCTGTCACACGAAACGGATTGGATCGCCACTCACTCGTTTTGGTGACAGACGTCTGTGCCCCAGAAACATCGCGAACCGAACCGACGGTTACATCAATTCGACATCGGTGCAGTTTTCAAGAGATCACGAAGAAACGCCGGAGCCAGCCGGTCGCGATGCGAGTCGTAGGCCCCACCATCCGACGTCGGTTAGTTTCTATTGTCCCGTGGCGCCCTCGTTCCAGTATTCCGGCAAGCCGGTTTTGGTCTCCCCGAGGATTTCGAGAATCGCGCGGCGGTCGGTTTCGGACAAGTGTGAGTAGTCACCGTCCTCGTCGTTGAACTGACCGGTGAGCACTTCCCACAGCCTACGATAAACACTCGCCTTGACGGGCTCCGGCAACTTCTCGAACGCGGCTGAGTGAATGAGATAGCTGCACGGGTACTTGAACAATCTGCTTTCGAGATCAAATTCCCGTAGCGATCGACCTCGCCCATCGCGCAGGCCCTGCTGGGCGAACTGCCGGGCGAAACCCGATGTGCCGCGCACCGGGTCGGTCAAGCGGGCTTCGTCGACGAACAACATGTACTTCACGAGCCTGTGTGCGGCGCTATCGAACCGCCGCCGCGTGCTCGGTGACCGGTGGTCGGCGGGGCGTTCCAACATCTTGTTGATGACCGCTTCATCACGCAGCGCAAAGCGGCCCTGGTAGTTGGCGTGCGTGATCAAATTGTGCATCTGTGTCTGATGCTCCATAACCATCAGCGCGACGATGTCGCTGTGAGCGGACATGTAGGGAGACGTGTCGAACCGGTCGCTTAAGTCGGTTATGTTGGCTCCCGCCTCGCGATCGAGATTCTCGGCATCGCTCTTGTCGCGAACGTAAACGTTTCCCATGTGGGTCTGGCTGCCATGCGTGCCCGTGACGTACCAGCCTCCCCAGCGCTCTTTGAGCGGGCTGCGGTGATCGGTGCGAAACGTGCCCGAGGCTAACATCGGAAAGCCACCGGCATCGGGGTAGACCGACCGCACCAGATGACCGGGTACGCTTTTCGTCTGCGAAGAGGAATGGCACAACAAACAACGATCGGTGTGCCGGGTGAACCGAGGAGCGTCGGACTTCGTCTGTTCGAGGCTGTAGAAAATCGCCCCCTGTTCCGGATCGACCGATGACACTTCGACGACCCGGCCCCGCTGAACCCAACCGATGTAGACGTCTTCTGAAAAGTAGATCGCCCGCGGCCACTTCGCCGAAATTCTGGGCCTCTGAAAACTCGTCTTGGAAAAAACGAGTACCTGCGATGAAACCGGCACGTCGAGCTGATCCAGGACCGACGGCAAGTAGCCGTGGTCTTCGTCGAAGTCCAACGTGACCTCGCCCCCGTCGATTTTTTTCTGGAGCAGGGAAATGGGATCGTGCAATTCCCGCGACCCATACTCGATCGGCTCACCCTCGATCGGCGGCATCGCCCAAGCCCGGTTGACGAGGCCGTCCCCCGCTGCTCCGATCACCACGAACAGGGCGAGGAGACCCCTATGGAGCCGGTTTTTGTTGCGAGAAGCTTGCTGAATCACGTCTCACCTCACCATTTCGTCAATCCGTGGGCCAATTAATCGATATCAATACCCCTAAGTCCTATTTTAGTGTTGCAGATGGAGTGGATGATAGTCAAGGCGAGAGGTGTTCCTTGGGCACACGGGAGCGCGCTCACGCAGAGTTCAGTTCATTCGACGGCCCGGCAAGTAGAACGTCTCACCAAGACCGGTTGATGATTCCCGGGAGCCCCGAATTTGGGCATATGGAGTGCGGCGAGGCAACACGCCGACAAACCGCTTCTCAAGATTCCGCCATCAACTCTTCAGCTGACCCAAGACCTCCTCGTGCTCGGGAAACCGGCCGGTCTCGTGCTTGGAATAGATGATCGCCCCGTCGAGGGTGACGTCGAAGATTCCGCCGCTGCCTTCGATCATTTCGGGTTCCTGCCCGGTTTGACCTTTAATCGCATCCGCCAAACTGGCGGCGTGTGGCAGGTAGTTTCACTGCACGCAATAGGTGATGGAAATCGACATCGAATGGGCTCCTATTATTGTTGAGAATTTCCAGCCGAAACGGGCGAGTCGTACATGACGCCCTATAGGTAGCGACCGGCCCGAAATTGTATGCAGCCGTCGCACGTGGCGAACGGCATTGTGTCTGCGACGTAAGCAAAAGGCAAGACGAAACGGCGTCCGTCACTCGTGCGCCGGAACATGCCGCATTCCGATCTCGCCCTGACGAGACTTCGGGCGATGCTTGTTTGCTTGCCAAACATACGTGATAATCGGGGCCTTGAAACTGGTGGCGGCCCACTCTGATTCTGCAACGAGGAACACATGGTTACGGTTCGAAGCTCTTTGGCATTGATAGCACTGTTTTCGCTCACGCTTGCTCCCGTCCGGGCAGCGGCTCCGTCGGAATCGGCAACGACGTGGTCCGGCTTTCGAGGGGCGGCAGGCAGCGGCGTTTCTGAAGAAAGCGGGCTTCCCGTCAGTTGGTCGGAAACGAAACACCTCGCGTGGCAGATCGATCTGCCGGGTCGTGGCAATTCTTCCCCGACGGTGACGTCGAAATGCGTGTTTCTCACCACTCAGATGAGTGACAAGTCACTCCACGTGCTGGCCATTGACCGCAGCGACGGACGCATGCTGTGGAATAAGGACGTTGGCGGCGGGGAGTTGGCGACGACGGGTCCGAAGCGACTGTACGTCGAGCGGCATGATCCCGCGACGCCGACGGCCGTGGCCGACGAAGAACACGTCTGGGCCTTCTTCGGATCAGGACGTCTCGTCTGCTTCGACCATGAGGGCGAGTTGAAGTGGAAGCAGGATCTTGTTTCCAAATACGGCGACTACGACATTGCGTTCGGCATGGCATCATCGCCCCGGTTGTGGGGCGACCTGCTGTATCTAGCCGCCATGCACAAGGGGGCCAGTTACGTCGTCGCTCTCGACAAGCGAAGCGGCGAGGAGGTCTGGAAGACATCCCGCACCTATCCCGCTGAAGACGACGGCTTCGACTCGTATTCGAGCCCCATCGTTTACGAACGACCCGAGCGCACGGAGCTGTTGGTCTCGGGAGCCGACCACGTCGATGCCTACGATATGAAAAGCGGCAAGAAACTTTGGTTCAGCAGCGGGTTGAAGATCGACAGCCAATACGGCCGGATTCTCGCCTCGCCGGCTGTTGCCGACAATGCGATCGTCGTCTGCTCGGGCGACCCGGCAGGTGCCGGGCTAGGGCATGTGATTGCGCTTAAGCCGGGCGGCTCGGGTGACATCACCGAATCGCATCGACTTTGGAAATACTCCCCCAACACGCCCGATTCGCCGACGCCGGTTTGCTATCAGGGAAAAGCCTACATGATTAGCGACGAAGGCGTTGCGTCCTGTATCGACGTGATCACCCAAAAGCGATACTGGCGAAAGCGACTTGCCAAGGGCCCGTATCACGCGTCAACCATCGCTGGCGACGGGAAGGTTTATTTCCTGAGCCTCGACGGCGTTTGCACGGTTGTGGCGGCCGGCGAGAAAGGCGAGACATTACACGAGAACGCACTCCCAGGAACGTTTTATGCGACGCCGGCCGTCGGCAATGGAAGGATGTACCTGCGCGGGCATCACAAATTGTACGCGGTCGGGAGTGAGTGAAATCCGCGCCGGCTTCGCAAACACGCCCTTTCACATTCATGAATATGAAAAAGAACCACGATGAACAATTCGATGTTTGATCTCAGCGGTCGCGTGGCGCTGGTCACCGGCGGCAGCAAAGGGCTCGGCAAGGCGATGGCGAGAAGCTTCGCGCTGGCCGGGGCCGATATTGTCATCTCGAGCCGACATGAAGAGGAACTCAAAACAGCGCTGGCCGAGATTACCGACGGCACCGAGGTTCGCGGAAGTTACTTCGTGGCTGACATGTCGAAACGGGACGAGGCCCAGCGGCTCGCCGTCGAGGCCCTCGAGGCGATGGGCCACATCGATATTGTAGTCAACAACGCCGGATCGAACGTGCCGGAGGAACTCGACGCGATCACCGACGAAAACTGGGACCGCATTCTCGAACTCAACTTCAGTTCGTGCATGGCGCTCACGCGAGCACTGGTGCCGCAAATGAAACAGCGCCAATGGGGACGAATCATCCACATCTCGTCGATCATGGCGTTGGCGTCGAAAGCGGGCCGCTCCATCTATTCCGGCACGAAAGCGGCACTAATCGGCATGGCCCGGGCAACGGCGCTCGAACTGGGCCCGTTCGGTATCACAGTCAACTGTCTCGCGCCGGGGCCGTTCCTCACCGATCTTCCCGGCAGCGTTCTGAGCGCTGAAGAAAAAGCGGTGTTCGCCAAACGGACCGCTTTGGGCCGCTGGGGAGATCCCGTAGAACTGGCCGGCCCGGCGCTACTATTGGCCAGCGACGCGGGCAGCTACATCACCGGCGAGACGCTGGTCGTCGACGGGGGAACGCTGGCCAACACGTTTTAGGACGCCTGTCGACGATGGTCCTAAGCCTTCGACGACACCGCGCGCCGTATCACAACAGCTCGGGAATCGGCCGGCCGCCTTTGGTGACGATGGGGATCGGTCGGCCGCGTGAGTTCGTCCAATGCTCGCCGGCATCGATGCCCAGATGCCGAAACGTGGTCGCCGCGAGATCCTGAGGCCGGACGATGCCGCTTTGAATGGCGCCGCCCGATCGATCGGTGCTGCCGATGGTTTGGCCATGGGGCATGCCTCCGCCGGCGACGACCATCGACATGCTGTTCGTCCAGTGACCGCGGCCGAGCTTTTTGTTGATTCGCGGCGTCCGGCCGAATTCGCCCAGCATCATCACCATCGTGTCGTCCAACAGCCCGCGTTGTTCCAAGTCGACGACCAACGCGTGTAGTGCCCGGTCGGCGCGGGGTAGAAGTGGTTTGAGGCCTTTCTCAATGCCGCCCCAACGGACGTCGTCGCCGTGATGATCGAAGTAACCCCAGGCCCCGCTGATGAGCACGTACGTTACACCCGCCTCGACCAACCTGCGGGCCAACAGCGCTTTTTCACCGATGCTTTGCCGCCCATACGTCTCGCGCAGCGAATCGGGTTCTTCCGCAATGTTGAACGCCTGTTGCACCTTGCCCGAGAGAACCATGTCGAACGCCTGCTGCGAGTAGCCCCCGAATCGTTCCAAGGTGTGGTTCTGATCGAGGTCGCGACGTAGGCGGTCGAACTGTTGGCGTAGCGCATCGCGGTCCTGCAGACGGGCGACTTCCACGCCCTTGGGCATTGCGAATTTGCCCGCCAACTCGTGTCCTTTGACCGGTTCGTAATCGGTTCCCATATGCCCGGCGCCCCAGACATCGGACTTCCACGATGGAGCCAATCCAACGAAGGCGGGCATGTCAGCATCGTTCGCACCGCGGAACTTGGCAGCGATCGAACCCATCGACGGGTAACCCGCGCCATCTTTTCCGTCGTTCGTGCGGCGGGCCAGCGGATTGCCCGCTTGCATCGTGATCGGTGTGTGATTGCTGGCCGAGCAGTCGACCGAGCGAATGACCGATAGCTTATCGGCGATCGACGCTTGCAGCGGTAGGTGCTCGGTGAAGTGGATGCCAGGAACATTCGTGGTGATCGTGTCGAACGGACTGCGAATCTCGCGTGGTGCAGCGGGTTTTGGGTCCCACATGTCGATCTGGCTGGGACCGCCGGACAACCAAAAGAGAATGACCGCCTTCTTGTCGCCGCCGGCCCCACCGGTCGTGCCGGCACGGGCCGCCTCAATCGCCGCAGTCTGCGCCAACGAAAGCCCGCCGATGCCTGCCAGCCCCGTTTGCAGGAACCAGCGCCTGGAGCCGACGCGGATCAGATCGCTGGCATTCGGCAGCAGAGGAAATCGCCCCGAACCGGTGGCGTGTTCGCTTCGATGTCGATTGCCGGAGGATTGAGTTCTCATGCAACGTCTTCCTTGCTCTGGTGCCAACAATGGGCATCGAGCCGACACGGACTTCACGAGACAAGCATCAGCGCCCGCTTATGATAGCAGAATTCGCTCATTCTCACACTTGAATCAGTGCCAAAACCCTCCGATGGCCGACGCGTGCCCTGTTTTGCAGCATCTATTCGCACCACAACCGGGGTTCGGGACGGCTTCTTCGATCGCAGGGCATGACCATTTGAGTGGGATGATGTCGCCAGCACTCGTCCTTCACTGGACCGCGCGAGCCTCGACGGCTTGTTCTCACACGTCCCACGTGAGACTTGTTTTTTACCCTGTGGGCGCTCAAAGTGTGTTCGCCTTATCGCTGACAGGCGAACGCCAGGAGACCACAGGCGCTGTTTCCACTTTCATTTCACGATCGCATCATCCTCGGACGAGTCGAATATGTCAGATGCCCGGCTGGCCCGCTGGCAAAACGTCACGCTGGGGACATTGTTTACGGGGTATGTCGGCTATTACATCTGCCGTGCGAACCTCTCCGTCTGCACCCCCCTTTTGCTCCAAGAATACGGCTCACCCGAATTCAACAAAGAGACGATCGGCAACATCGCCTCGGCGGGTCTGATCGCCTATGTCATCGGCAAGATCACGAACGGACTTTCGGCCGACTACCTGGGCGGGAAGAAGTTGTTTATCACGGGGATGATCGGTTCGATTGTCTGCACTGTCCTGTTCGGACTGTCGGGTGTCGCCGCGTTCACGCTCATTTGGGCGGTGAATCGTTACTTTCAATCGATGGGCTGGGTGTCGCTCGTGAAGGTGGCCTCGCGTTGGTACCCCGTCTACCGGCACGCGACCGTGATGGGCATTCTCTCTGCGAGTTATCTCATCGGCGATGCGATTGCGAAGGCCTACCTGGGTACGTTTATCACGTATGACTTCGGCTGGCGGTCGGTGTTCGGCGTGGCAGCCGGGACGTTTTCGCTAATCGCCGTCGGCGCACTGCTGTTACTGCGGTCGAGCCCTAACGACGTTGGCGAATTAGAGCCGGCCGCGAACCCGGAAAACGTCTACGGTCACGCGGGTGATTCGGCCGAGCCGGTCCACGTCTTCACATTGTTAGCTCCGCTGTTTAAGAACTTCACGTTCTGGATCGTTTGCGTAATCAACTTTGGGCTGACGTTGATCCGGGAAACGTTTAACTTCTGGACGCCGACGTTTCTGTTCGAAGCCACCGGGCTTGCAGCCGGCGATGCTGCGATCAAGAGCCTGCTGTTTCCCCTGGTGGGCGCCGCATCGGTGTTCATTGCCGGTCTTCTTTCCGATCGGCTCGGCCGCCAGCATGGGCGTGTGGTCGTGCCCTGTTTGGTGCTGCTGGTCGTTACGCTGTTCTTGCTCTCAAACATTTCCGTCGAAGGCCGGCCGACTCTGGCGCTGATTTTCATTTCCGCCGTGTCTTTCTTCCTATTGGCGCCCTATTCGTACCTGTCGGGAGTCATGGCGCTCGACATCGGCGGCAAGCGCGGCAGTTCGACGACTTCGGGATTGATCGACGCCGCCGGGTACCTCGGAGCCATTCTCTCCGGTACGGCCATCGGACAGTTGGCGGAAAACTACGGCTGGACGTCGGCGTTCCGATTTCTGGCCTGGGTGAGCGTGGCGACCATCGTGGCCGCCGTAATATACTGGGTAGCGCATGAGCGGAGCGAACGAAAACTGCGAGACGCCTGACGCGGAAATCTGAGTCCGAGCCGGCGACGATCGAAACGCATCGCGGCGAGAAATCATCTCAGCGATCGTAGGCTAAATCAAACACCGGGAGCAGGAACACTGGACGACGACATTCCTTATCTCTTGCTGACCCCAGGCCCGCTGACGACGTCCAAGACCGTCCGCCAGGCGATGCTGCGCGACTATTCTACGTGGGACGTCGACTACAACACCCAAGTCAACGACATTCGCCGACAACTCGTCGACCTGGCGACCGATGCCGACGGATACACGTCGGTATTAATGCAAGGCAGCGGCACGTTCGGCGTCGAAGCGACGCTCGGCTCAGTTGTCCCGCGCGACGGAAAGGTGTTGATCGTCAGCAACGGTGCCTACGGCAAGCGGATGGTCGCGATCGCCGATCGGCTCGGAATCGACTGCGTCGAAGTCTCCACCAACGAAACCGATCCCCCCGATCTCGAACAGATCGGTCGCGCACTGGCCGATAACCGGCAGATTACACACCTGGCAATGGTCCACTGCGAAACGACGACCGGCATGATCAACCCGGTTCGCGAAGTGGGAGAGATCGTCGCTCGGCACGGGCGAAGTTACATCCTCGACGCGATGTCGTCGTTCGGCGGCATGACGATGAACGTCGACGAACTGCGTGTCGATTATTTGATCTCGTCGGCAAATAAGTGCATTCAAGGTGTCCCGGGCTTCTCATTCGTGATTGCCAAACACGATCGGCTCGAACAATCGCAAGGCCGGGCACGTTCCCTGAGCTTGGACTTGTACGATCAATGGCGGGAGATGGAGCAGAACGGCGGCAAGTGGCGGTACACCTCGCCCACTCACACCGTGCTCGCCTTTGCCCAGGCACTGCGCGAACTCGAAGCCGAAGGCGGCGTTGAGGCCCGGGCGGCTCGGTACCGGGAGAACCATCGCCGGCTCGTCGAGGGATTGGAGCGCATCGGGCTGCGTACGCTCTTGCCGGCGGAATTCCAGTCACCGATCATCACGGCCTTCTTTAACCCCGAAGACGCCCGGTTTGATTTCTCCCGCTTCTACGATCTGCTGAAAGCCCGGCGGTTCGTGATTTATCCCGGAAAGGTGTCGACAGCCGAGACATTTCGTGTCGGCACGATCGGGCACGTTTTTCCGGAAGATATCGATCAGTTGGTTCGCCACGTCGCCGAAGTGCTCGCCGAAATGCGTGTCGATCTGAAAACCCGCTGAATCCGGTCGATGCGCCATAACCGGGCCGATCGGCCGAATCGCACGTGTTTGCCAGAATTCTTTGATCCGCACCCGCTCGAATTGCGTTCTGAGCAGTGTACATCAAAAGCGTGTTGCATAATGTGCACGTGTTGACGAACAGGAGCACGTGATGCTGGAATTCCTCGAAGCCTGTCTTAGCGGGCCTACGCTGCCGGCGACGGTCATGCTATTGGCATCGTGCACGTATTGGCTGTTTGTGATCATCGGTGCCTTCGACGTCGAACTGTTCGACATTGACCTGGATTTCGACGGCAATGCGGAAGCATTCACGGGCATCGGCTTCGTGATGCTAAAGCGTCTGAACCTCGGTGAGGTGCCGCTGATGCTTTGGATGAGCATCTTTTCACTGGGAATGTGGGTGCTCTCGATGTCACTCGATCACTCACCGCTGCCCGAGACGACATGGGAAGAAATTCAAGCGCTCGCACGAAACGCGGGCATCAGCCTCGTGCTGACGAAGTTTGCCACGAATCCACTGCGAGGGATTTTTCGCTCTCCGGAACCGAATCCGGCCGCCAAGCTGATCGGCAAACAATGCGAAATCACAACCAATGAAGTCACCGAGACGACGGGACAAGCGGTATTCGCGACCGAAGCCGCCCCGCTGTTGCTCAACGTGAGAACGCACGACGGTTCGCTGGCCAAAGGCGAACAAGCAACAATCGTCGACTTCGACGTCGACAACCATATCTACTTTGTGAAGCGAACAGAGCAGGCTTGATAGCGTGCTGAAAAGATACAGACAACGAATGCAACTAGCATCGCGTCTGACATGAGTCCAAAACAACGCATCGGATGATGCTCGAACGGTAAAGAAACGGGAGACCTGACGATGTTTGGTGAACTCTCTCCAACCACCCAAATCGTGATTGTCGGCATCGCCATCGTGGCCTTTATAGTAATGGGTCTCGCGTTTGCGTTCTCGCGGTTCTTCCGCAAGGTCGGCCCAGAAGAAGCGCTCGTACGTTCCGGTAGAGGTGGCCTGCGTTGCGCCACCGGCGATGGAATGTGGATCGTTCCGATTCTGCATCGTGCCGAGGAGATGGACCTTTCAGTCAAGCGGATCGAAATTCATCGCCGCAGCGAAGCCGGGTTAATCTGCAAGGATAACATCCGGGCTGACATCGAAGTGGCGTTCTTCGTCCGCGTGAACAACACCAAAGACGACATCCTCCAAGTCGCACAGTCTCTCGGCTGCCGCCGGGCCTCCGAACAAAAGGCGCTCGTCGAACTGTTCGACGCCAAGTTCTCAGAAGCGCTCAAGACGGTTGGCAAGCGGTTCGATTTTGTCGAGCTGTACGAAGAGCGCGACAAGTTCAAGGACCAAATCTTGAGCGTCATCGGCACTGACCTAAACGGATACGTGCTCGACGACTGCGCCATCGATTACCTCGAACAGACACCCGTCGATCTGCTCAGCAAACAGAACATTCTCGACGCCGAAGGCATCAAAAAGATCACCGACTTGACGGCTCGTGAGCACGTGCTCGCCAACGATATCACCCGTGAGAAAGAAAAACGTATCAAGAAGCAGGACGTCGAAGCGGCCGAAGCGATCTACGAATTGGAACGGCAGCGCGTCGAAGCGCAGGAAAAACAACTACGCGAAATCGCGACCGTCACCGCCCGCGAGCACGCCGAAGCCGCCAAGGTGCAGGAAGAAGAGCGGCTGCGAGCCGAGCGGGCCCGGATCGCCACCGAAGAAGAAATCAAGGTCTCTGAAGAGAACAAAGACCGGCAGATCATTGTTGCACTGAGAGGTAAGGAACGAACCGACGCCGTCGAAACTGAACGCGTCGAAAAAGACCGTCTGCTGGAAGTGACCGAACGGCAGCGGGTCGTCGGACTAGCCGACATCGAAAAAGAAAAAGTCATCGAAGTCGAAAAACGAAACATTCAAGACATCATCCGCGAGCGGGTGGTCGTCGAGCGTACCGTGGTCGAAGAGCAGGAACGCATCAAAGATACGCACGAATTTGCAACGGCCGACCGGCAGAAGCGGGTCGTCGTGACACACGCCGAAGAAACCGCGCAGGAAGCCCTCGTCAAACAGGTCAAGGCGGCGGAAGCCTCCAAGTCGGCGGCTGAATTGCAAGCCGAGCAACGTATCATCGAGGCCGAAGCACACCGCACGGCGGCCGAGAAAGAGACGGCGGCCCGCAAGCTTCAAGCCGAAGCCCATTCCGCCGAAGAAGCGGCTGTTGGACTGTCCGAAGCGCAGGTGATCGAGGCCAAAGCCGACGCTAACGAAAAGCACGGTACGGCCGAAGCGAACGTGTTGCAGAAGACGGCCGTCGCCGAGGCGAAGGGCCTGGAAGCCAAGGCCGCGGCGATCGAGAAGGAAGGCACCGCCGAAGCGAGCGTGATGCAGCTCAAGTACAGCGCCGAAGCGACCGGTATCGAAGAGAAGGCCAACGCTATGAAACTCTTCGACGGCGTCGGCAAAGAGCACGAAGAGTTCAAGATCAGGCTCAACAAGGATAAGGACATCGAGATCGCCGCTATCTCCGCACAGCAGGAGATCGCCGAGGCTCAGTCGCAGATCGTCGGTGAGGCGCTCAAGTCGGCCCGCATCGATATCGTCGGCGGTGAAACGACCTTCTTCGATAAGATCGTTGATTCGATCAAGGGTGGTAAAGCGGTCGACCGCTTCGTCCACAACAGCCAGACGCTGACCGATGTCAAGAACACGTTCTTCGACGGAAATCCCGAATACTTTCAGACGAAGCTGGAAGGCTTCGTGCAGAAATTCGGCATGAACTTCGAAGACATCAAGGACTTGTCGGTCACCGCGCTGATCGGAAAAATGCTTCTGCACGCCGACGACGATGAATCGAAATCCGATCTCCAAGGCTTGATGAAGCTGATCAAGGGGACCGGCCTGGCGGACAAACGCGTCGCTTCGCTCGGCATGGGTCTCGTTGACAATCAGAACTAGTGCCCTGTCCAAGGCTTTGTCTTGGGACGCCGAGTAGACGCGTCCGCACGAAACCCTACGGGATTCGTGCTCCCTTTGAGACGTCCAGCCCGGAGCATCCGAGACTGACGCGACTCGGATGTTAAGAGTGGCGGGGCCTAAGCGAAGCATGGCTCCGAACAAGCGCGTGCCGCGCCCCAAGCGAAACGTGGCTCCGAACATCGCGATGGATATGATCTGCAGTTAGGGTTCTCTGCGATGGCAAAATCAGATACCGATCAAGCCGCGCCGGAATCGGCTCCGCAGATTGAGCTCGAAGGCGGCACCTACGAGATCATCCAAAACCGGCTCTCCGGTTTTGGCAAGGAACTGTCGCAACGGCTCGAAAAACTCAACGCCGAACGCAAGCAGGTCTTCGGTTCGATCGACACTCGGCTCTTGGGGACCGAGCGAATCACGACCGATCACAACTGCGTTCCGCGTGACATGGTGGCCGTCGGAAACCGATTTCTCTTCGGCTACAACGTCCATTTCGGTCTCAAGACCGAAACGCATCTCGACGACGTGTTTTCGATCTATGAGTTCACCGACGGCGTCTTTCATCCCCAGCCGCTCGATGCGATTGGCGACGAACAATTCCGCAAGGACTTCCAGGACGTTTACCGCTACTACAAGAACGCCCTGTTCGCCAAGTTCTTCGTTGATGGGCCGCACCTGTACATGGTGTTCCGTATCGGCAAGAACGCGAGCGACATCAAGACGTTCAAGTGGCTCGTGAAGGACGACCAACTGATTTACGTCGACGCGCGTAGCGACCACGAAGTCGACTACCCGCCGCAGCACGAGTTCGAGTGGAAGCGCACGCATCGCAACTTGCATCAACAAGGCGTGCATCCACACATCTCGATCGAAGATCGCGTGTTCGTCGAAACGATCGGCGGCGACTTGACCGTCAAGATCGAAAACAACACCGACACGGGCGAAGGTATCTATTCAGAGCCCGTCGATAACGTCGACCAGACACTCGATGACGCAGAAGTGTTCTACGCGGCCGTTGGCAACATTGTTCTCTTGAAGATTCGCCCCTTTCAAGAGCGCAACTTTCGGCACATTGTCTACAACGACAAGATTCAACGCGCCCGCCGGCTCGACGCCGTCCAGCATGCTTGTGTATTGCTGCCCGACGATCACGGCTTGATCTTTTCGAACGGCTACTACCTGCAGACGGGCGAACACAAGACGTTCGAAACGGCGTCTGAAGACATGTTGTTCGAGCGGCGCGTCGCCTCACCCAATGGCGAAGACTTTTTGTACGTCTTTTACAACCGCTTGTCGGGTGTCTACGTTCTGCTGCAATACAATCTCATCGAACAGAAAGTTGAAACCCCCATTGTCTGCCACGGCTTCACGCTGTTTGAAGGGGGCGAACTCGTCTGCTTCAAGTCGCAGGACGAAGCCCAGAAGCATCACACGGTACAGGTCTGGCAGACGCCCTACGTCGGTGAGGGCCACATCCAGTCGGCCGACAGCGATTCCTATCTATTCAAAATCGGTAATCGTGACGTCGTCCGAGGCATGGCCGAGTGCCATGAAGTGCTCAATCTGCTCAACAAGGAAGACACCTACTCGAACCTGTATGTCGACATCGTCAAAGCGACCAGCGACATCATCGACTCGTATTTCTGGATCGATCACGCAGAAACGTTCGATCTGAAAGGACCGCTGGAGGAGATCAAGGGCGCAGCGGCTTCGGCCATCGACGAGTTCGACAAGGTCGTTCGCGTCAAACGCAATACCGCGCAGCAGACGACAACAACGGAAAAGCAGACGCGGGAAGTCTTAGCCGGTGTGGCGCACCGCCGTTATGAGGTCATCGGCGATTTCGTCGAATCTCTCTCCAGCATGCGAACGGCTCGCGGCGAGATCATCTCATTGCGGGAACTTCGCTACGTCGACACCGAACTCGTCGACGCGCTCGAAAAGGAGGTGGCCGAAACATCGGAGCGCCTCGCCGGACGATGCGTCGAATTCTTGTTGCGAGAGAATTCCCTCCTGCCGTTCGAACAGGCCGTCGAGACACAGCGGGCAGGTATCGACTCGCTGACGACCGTCGCCGACGCCCGCGAAGTGGAAGAAGCCATCTCGACCAGCGCCGGCGAGTTGGAAATGCTGATCGAGATTGTCGGCAACCTCAACATCGACGACGCAACCAAACGCACGACGATCATCGACAACATTTCGGCCATCTTTTCAACCGTCAACCAGGCACGGGCCGTCCTCAAGAAGAAGACCCACGAACTGCTTTCGGTCGAAGGCGTCGCCGAGTTCAGCAGCCAGATGAAGTTGTTGAACCAAAGTGTCGTCAACTATCTCGACATCTGCGATTCGCCCGAAAAGTGCGAAGAGTTCCTGACGAAGGTGATGATTCAGATCGAGGAACTCGAAGGCAAATTCGCCGAATTCGACGAGTTTGTCATCCAACTCACCGAGAAGCGCGAGGAGATTTACAGCGCGTTCGAAAACCGTAAGGTGGCTCTCCTCGAAGCCCGCAATAAGCGAGCCGCGGCCCTCGGCGCCGCCGCCGACCGAATTCTCGCCGGCATCAAGAGCCGCGTCGACAGCCTGGAATCCGTCAACGAGATCAACGGCTACTTCGCTTCCGACCTGATGATCGATAAGGTTCGCGACATCGTCGCCAAGCTGGACGAACTCGACGATTCGGTCAAGGTCGACGACATTCAGAGCCGTCTCAAGACGGTCCGGGAAGACGCCGTTCGACAGCTCAAAGACCGCCAGGAACTATTTGTCGACGGTAAGAACGTCATTCAATTCGGCAAACATCGCTTTTCCGTCAACGTTCAAGCACTCGACGTGACGACGGTGTTGCGTGACTCTGAAATTTACCTGCATCTGACCGGGACGAACTTTTTCGAAAAGACCGACGACGAAATCCTCAAGACGTCTGACGACGTGCGAGACCAAGACGTCGTCTCCGAGAACCGCGACGTCTACCGCGGCGAGTATCTTGCCTTCAAAATGCTCTCCGAGCTGGGCCAAGCTGGCCCAGAGGCCGGCTTACCGACGTTGGACGAAGTTCACAAGTCCAGCCAAGACGAACTCGTGGCCGGAGTCGCGCGATTCATGGGCCCGCGTTACAGCGAAGGTTACGTGAAAGGCGTTCACGACCACGACGCGGCTTTGCTGCTCAAGGCGCTCGCCGAAATGGAAAGCTCGATCGGCATGCTGCGGTATCGCGCTTCCGCCCGCGCATTGGCGTCGTTTTGTTGGCAGCATCTGGGTGAGAAGCGAGTGCAAACGCTCCTCACCGCAAAGCTCAAAGGCGTCGGCCAGATCGGGCGTGCGTTTCCTCAGACCGTCGATCAAGCCAAGTACGTCGCCGAGTTGCAGGAACTGATCTCCGACTCGGTCGCACAGCACGGCGCGTTCGATGACAGCCTGATACCAGAGGCGGCGGAGTACCTGTTCGATGAACTTAGTCAGGGGGCAGGTTTTGTCGTGAGCCGTGCGGCGGCCAATTTGAGAGACGATTTCAAGCAACATTTGCAACGCGGCGGTTTCGCCCAGGAATTTGAGGCGTCAGTGAAAGCCGTCCACCGAGACCCGGCTGGTTGTCTGACATTGCTTCGAGATTGGGTGCAAGCCTTCCAGTCCGGGCGCGACAATCCGGACGAAGCCGAGTACGTCGACGAAGCGGCGAACCTGCTGCTGATGGGTAAGGCCGACGCGAAACATGTCGTCGATGCCGACGTCACTCAGAATATCGCCGGCATGACCGGCACACACGCGACCATTGACGGGACGACCTATCACCTGCACTACAACCGTTTCATGTCGAAGCTCCGCCTGTTTGAGCAGTCGATCGTTCCTCGATTCATCGAATATGGGCAAGCAAAGAAATCGGTCGTCGAAAAAGCTCGCGACGACATGCGGTTGGACGAATTCCGCCCCCGCGTGTTGACGTCGTTCGTTCGCAACCGACTGCTGGACACGGTCTATCTGCCACTCATCGGTGACAACCTGGCCAAGCAGATCGGTGTGACCGGCGAGCAAAAGCGAACCGATCGCATGGGACTGTTGCTGTTGATTTCGCCACCTGGCTACGGAAAAACTACGTTGATGGAATACGTGGCGAATCGGCTGGGCATCATTTTCATGAAGATCAACGGCCCCGCCATCGGGCACGCCGTCACGTCGCTCGACCCGGCCGAAACGACAAACGCCGCTGCCCGCGAGGAGGTTGAGAAGCTCAACCTGGCTCTCGAAATGGGCGACAATGTGATGATTTATCTCGACGATATTCAGCACTGTAACCCCGAGCTTCTACAAAAGTTTATTTCGCTCTGTGATGCGCAGCGGAAGATCGAAGGCGTTTACAAAGGGCAATCGCGCACTTACGACCTGCGCGGCCGTAAGGTGGCCGTCGTCATGGCCGGCAACCCCTACACCGAGAGTGGCGAGAAATTCCAAATCCCCGACATGCTCTCGAACCGGGCCGACATTTATAACCTCGGGGAAATCATCGGCGACAGCGCCGACGCGTTCGAATTGAGCTACCTCGAAAACTCGTTGACGTCCAATCCGGTGCTGAACCAACTGGCGCTCCGCAGCCAGAAAGACGTTCACGCCATCGTCGAAATGGCTTCGTCGGGCCGGCGGGAGGGAATCGATCTCGAAGGCAGCTATTCGCTGGAAGAGCTCAACGAATTCGTAGCGACGATGCAGAAAATGATGCGTGTCCGCGACATCATCCTGACGGTTAACCGCGAATACATTCGCTCGGCGGCTCAGTCGGACGACTACCGCACTGAACCCCCGTTTAAGCTTCAAGGCTCCTACCGCAACATGAACCGGATCGCCGAAAAGGTGCTGCCGATCATGAACGACGCCGAACTCGAGACGCTCATTCAATCCAACTACGATAACGACGCGCAGACACTCACGTCGGACACCGAAGCCAACCTGCTCAAGTTCAAAGAACTCGCCGGCACGTTGACCGATGAAGAGTCCCAGCGATGGGAAGCCATCAAAAAGACCTTCGTGAAAAATGTCAAAATGCGCGGCATTGGCGACGACGACAAAGTCTCGCAGGTCATCCTGCAGCTCTCCGCCTTCGGTGACGGGCTCGACGCGATTCGCGACGCGATGGACGACGGAATCTCGAAACTCGCATCAGAACCAGAGACCGCCGATGCGATCGGTCCGCACGCCCAACAACTCATCGAACAGGTTTCGGGCCTGAGAGAGGGACTTGATACGATCACCGAGGCGCTCGCCACCGGCATGAAGGACTTCGCCGACATTGCCGATCAACAAACTTCGCTTCCGGCGCAGTCGGCTTTCACGCCGGAAACGCTCAAGCAACTGGCCACCGAGCTGCGGGCGCTCTCGGTCCCTGCCGAACCGACTGAGCCGTCAAAAGCCGACTCAGAGGATCAGCAAAGCACGATCACTGTCGTCAACAAGATACCGCCGACGTTGTTGAACGTGCTTCGGCACCAATTTCGGCTCATGGAGCGCTGGATGAAGCCCATCTTCGAGGCGACGCAGTCGCAAGGCGGCGACATTCGCGAGCTCAAGGAACAACTCGAAGAGTGTCTTGGCGACTACGCGAAACTGCTCGAACGCGTCGGCTCAGCCCGCAAGCAAGACGAGCCCGAATAGAGCCGTCTCCTGTGCACATCATTTGAAATCGCGCCGCCCGCGCGCAGGCCGCCGGCGATTCTGAGCTAAGCCAAAATCTCTTGGATGACGTGACCGTGGACGTCGGTGAGCCGTCGGTCGATTCCGTCGCTGCGGAACGTCAGTCGCTCGTGATCGATTCCCAACAGGTGCAGGATCGTCGCGTGCACGTCGTACACGTAGGTCGGCTTATCCCTGTCGGCCGGCTTATACCCCCACTCATCGCTTTCACCGAACGTCACGCCGGCTCGGATTCCGCCGCCGGCAAGCCAGTTCGTAAACCCAAACGGATTGTGGTCCCGGCCTTTGCTGCCCTGTGAACAGGGCATTCTTCCGAATTCGGTCGTCCACAAAACGAGCGTGTCGTCGAGCATGCCACGCTGTTTGAGATCGCGAATCAAACCCGCCGCTCCGTGCGACATACCCAGCGCCAGCGGACCGTGATCACGTTCGATGTTCTCGTGCGAGTCCCAATTGCGTCGCGGATGCCGGTTATCGTTGCCCGACCAGATCTGCACGAAGCGTACGCCTCTTTCCAACAGCCTGCGGGCGACGAGACATTTCTGGCCGAAGTACTCTGTTTCCTCGGACGCGTTGATCTCCGAGCCGAAATCTGAGACGCCGTGATTCAAACCGTACATCTCCAGAATGTGTTTCGGTTCCCCTGAGATGTCGAGAGCCTCCGGAGCCGCCAGTTGCATCTTAGCCGCCAGTTCATACGAGCGAATGCGGGCGTCGAGCCGGCCGTCACCGGGTCGCCGCTGTTCGTGCCGGCGATTGAGTTGGCGAATCAGTTCTAAACCACGAGCGTCACTTTGTCGGCTGATGTACGTATCGTGCGGTGCGAACAGATCGGCAATCGGGTTCTCCGTTCCCGGTCGGATGATCGTGCCCTGATGCTCGGCCGGCAAAAAGCCGGGGCCCCAGTTTCGTGGTCCGTTTGAAGCATACCCCCGACGGTCGGGTAGCACGACAAACGTCGGCAGGTTCTCGTTCATGCTGCCGAGGCCATAGCTCACCCAGGTGCCCATCCCGGGAAAACCGGGCAACTGAAAACCAGTGGCCTGCAAGTACGTCGCTTGGCTGTGAACGCCCGTCTTGCCGACCATCGAGTGGATAAACGCCATCTCGTCGACACATTCACCCAGCGGGGCGACCGTCTCACTGAGATACTTTCCACATTCGCCGAACGGTCGCCATTTCCAGGGAGAGGCCATCGTCTCGCCGTGACCGTTTTGAAACAGCTCGACGCTCTCGCCGGGGTCCCAGGCTTGGCCGTTTTGCTTAATCAATTCCGGCTTGTAATCGAATGTATCGACGTGGCTGGCACCGCCGGACATGAACAACTGCACGACCCGCTTGGCCTTGGCCGGATGATGCAGCACACCGCCCGTCGGTCCTGTGCTGCTGGGAAGAGTCTCATCTTCGGCCTGCAGGTTCTCGCCGCCAAGCAAGCCGGCCAGCGCGATCCCGCCCAAACCTCCGCCGGACTGCCACAGCCATTCCCGGCGAGACAGCGGGCACGATCGAACGGCCTCGGAAAGTTGCGGTTGCATGGTTTTATCATCTCCGCTCAAAAAAAATCATCCGTGCGTTGCGCTCAATCGACGAACACAAATTCGTTCAGGTTCAATATCACGCGGCACGTGTTCGCCAATCCAAATTCGCGTGCGTAAGCTGTTAGCGCGAGCTGCTCATCGGCCGTCGGCGAACGGCCCGTTGTTCGTGCGAACGCCCGAGCCACCTTAGCCGATAGATCGCCCGGATCTGCCGCGTCGCGCTGGGCCATGTGCTCGGACATTCTGACCATAAAACGGTTGTTAAGCAGCGCCAACGACTGTAGCGCCGTCAACGTTTGGCTGCGCTTCGCCACCGACTGCGAAGGGTCGGCACAATCAAGCGTTTCCATGAACGGCTGCGGCTGCGACCGAACGAGAAATCGGTAGATCGAACGCCGGTGGGAACGCGGGTCGTCCGGATCGTGTCTGTGATACTCGTAGTGCGGCGAGTGCTCCGGCTTGTCGATGACGAAATCTTGAAACCCTGGGCCGTGCATCTGATGATTCAATCGGCCACTAATTAACAACACCGAATCGCGGAGCGACTCGGCATCCAACTGCCGCCGTCTCATTCGCCACAGGTAAAGATTGTCGCCGTCGGTCTCGGCCGCCCTATCGTTGCCCGCCGACGTCTGCCGGTAGACGCTGCTGGTCACGATCAGCCGATGAAGCGCCTTCATCGATTGCCCGCCGTCGCGGAACTCCGCTACTAACCAGTCGAGAAGTTCGGGGTGCGTTGGTAGCAGACCCATCCGGCCGAAGTCGTTCGGACTGTCGACGATTCCTCGGCCGAAATGATATTGCCAGACGCGGTTGACGATCGATCGCCAAGTGAGCGGGTTCTTTTTGTGTGCCAGCCATTCCGCCAGCGCCGCCCGCCGTCGGCCCTCAGCGTGATCGTCGGGCAGCGCGAACCGAGCCTCAACACCGTCGATAACGGCAACCGTTCCCGGCTGGACAACGGCACCCGGCGTTCGAACGTCTCCCCGTTCGAGCACATGAATCACACGCGGCTTGCCGCCGTCGTGCCCCGTCCCGCGAAATGTTCCTGCGCCTGTGTGCACGGTTCCAGTATAGACGACCTCTTGAGCCGGCAGTTTTGCGATCGAGTTCGAGTTACCCGCGAGCAGTTCTTGCGCCCTTTGTTGTTCGTCTTTGGTCGCCGGGAGAGTGGCTTGGTCGATCAGTTCCTGCTGTCGTCGCCGAAGCAGAGCCAAGTTATCGGCACCACTGCTGGCGGTCGACTTGCCGTAGAATTTTCCGTCGACCAAGTTTTTGCGTTGCCAGCGCGATGGCGCCTCGATCGAATCGAGCGACGTGACGTGTGCTCCGATGGCCGCGTTGACTGTATCTGGAACGATCACCTTGAGTTCTGCCAATGCAAAAATGTAATCGTTCTGCCGCGTCGCGAGCCGAGTGGCCGTCACCCGCACGTACCGCGAACGCGGGCCGTCGACGTCGAACAACAACGGCTCGACGCCCGGGTTGGGCATGTCATCCTGAGTGTGATCGGCGACGAGCGTTACCTTCTGTTCGAAGCGAGGATCGTCCGACGCCTCGATCTTAAACCTTCTGGGGAAGCCGAACCCGGCACCGATGCTGTTGAAGTTGTCGTAGCAGCCAACCACGATGATGTTCTCAATCGGCAACGATTTGCCCAAGTCGACCTGCACCCATTTTTCGACGTCGTCTCGTGCTTCGATATTGCTGTGATAGCCGAACGCCGCCGACTGTTGCTTCGGCTTGTCTTGTTCTAGCGCCGCGATACGTTGCTCGATCTCGGTAAGCTCTGAGCCCGCGCGCTGGTGAATCCGCGTGTCAATCGCTTCCAGCTTGGCGGTCAGCTTTTGGCGATCCGTGTTGAGTCGAGCCCGTTCTGCAGCGATTCGAGCGTCGGGATCGTAGCGGCGGTCGGCGCGATCGAGTGCGGAAAACACGGCTTGGAGACTGTAGTAATCTTCCTGCGAGACAGGATCGAACTTGTGATCGTGGCAGCGGGCGCATTGGACCGTCATGCTGACGAACGTGTTCATCGTCGTCGAGACCATGTCGTCCCGGTCGAGGTTGCGGGCGATCTGACCGTCAATTTTCGTTTCGGGCACTTCCGCATGCCCGATGAAATCCCAAGGCCCGGCGGAGATGAACCCGGTCGCTTCGATGCCGTCGCGCGTTTCAGGATACAACACGTCACCGGCCAATTGTTCGCGAATGAAGCGCCCGTAAGGCTTGTCGGCGTTGAAGGCACGCACGACGTAGTCTCGGTAGGGCCAAGCATTCGGACGTGGTTTGTCCTTGTCGTAGCCGTGTGTGTCGCCGTAGTGGACAACGTCGAGCCAATGCCGAGCCCACCGCTCGCCGTAATGTGCCGATGCCAACAAACGGTCGACAAGTCGTTCGTAGGCGTCCGGCGACGAGTCGGCGATGAAAGCGTCGATTTGCGCCGGCTCCGGTGGCAAACCGATCAAGTCAAAGTACAGCCGGCGAATGAGTGTGCGACGGTCCGCCTCCGCAGACGGAGCAAGACCATGCTCGCGCAATTTGTGAACGATGAAACGATCGACGGGGGTTCTCGCCCACGTTTCATCTGCGGGTGAAACACTGGGGACCGGTGGATTGGCAATCGGTTCGGTCGACCACCACGGCCCCTTGTCTTCTACAAGCGTCAAATCATCGGGCCACGTGGCCCCCATTTGAATCCACTTGCGCAGGACCGCCACTTGCTTCGCCGTGAGCGGGTCACCGTTCTTGGGCATCTCGGGGTCGTCACCCGCAACCATGTCGAGCAGAACGCTCTCACTTGGCTCACCCACAACAATAGCCGGGCCACTCTCACCTCCGGCGATCAATCCCACTTGACGCGTGAGGTCAAGATCCCCCTTCGCGTCGCCTGCGTGATGGCAGCCGACGCAACGCGTCGCGAGAATCGGAGCCACGTGCTTTCGAAAGAGTTCGTCCTCGCCGCGCGCGGTGCTTGGTGCCAATGACAAGAGACACAACAGCACAAATCGTCCGTTGACCGTTGGGGCAATGAAATTGAGCCTGCTCGTCGCCCGTTTGAAGGGTTGACGGCCGGAATCTGCGATGGCTTTCCGAACAACACGATCGTTCATGAAGGAACCCAATTCCCTGGACGTCTCGACGTCTTCCACGGCGTGCATCGAGTGTCACATTTCACCATTGTAAACGGCTCCGATCGAGCAAGAACACCCAAAAGCCAGCCGAATTCAGCGACGTGTTCCCAATCGACCGGTAGCGGCCGACCAAATTCACACCGGCTCATCAAGTGGTGTATACTGATTTCAGCGAGGAATTGCCGTCGATTCTTGTTCGAAGGCGCGGCCTCGCGGCGGAACCAGGTTTTGCCACACGACGAGATTTCACGACGAGGAGACAACCGTGCGCAGGCTTACGTTCGATCCATCCAAACGGAATCGGTCTCGATTCCGATCTGAAGCGCGCGGCAGGCGAGCTCGACATACGCAATCACTTTCAGCGGCACGAGCACACGGCCAGGTTCCAATTTGTGGGTGCGATGCCCCCGGCTCCGCGCGGGCATGCTCACTCGCCTCTCGGCGTGAGAGCATGGCACACCCCGCTCCGTTACGCAGTCTTGATACTGGTCGTGTAAAAAACCGTTCACAGACGTTCCGTCATTCACTGCAGCTGATGTGCGCCGTACTCATCACCGTCGGCTTGCCAGCCTCCTTGAGTTCTATCGCTTTTGCCGCAGACGCATCGGATTCTTCGCAACCGGTTCGCAAGCGGTTCGGCATCGACCACCGCGTACTTTGGACGACGTCGCGTGTCAAAGGAACGCCCGATCCTTCCAGCCCGTATCGAACCGAGATCGCGTTTCCTCATCTTCGCTTTGATGAGCCGTTGGCGTTTTCGGTCGTTCCCGGTACAAACCGTCTGGCGATCGCCGAACGCGGGGGCAAGGTGTTCACGTTCGAGAACAACCGCAACACGAAAACGAAGCAGTTGCTGGTCGACGTCGGGCGAACCGTGTATGGGTTGGCCGTTCATCCTAATTTCACCGACAACGGGTACGTCTATACTTCGTCGGTCATCGATCCGGCTGAGACATCGCCCGAAGGGAGCCGCATTTCCCGGTTTCAGGTCGATCGAACACAGCCCGAACGCGCTGCAGATTCCAAAACCGAAACGGTCATTCTCAAGTGGCCGTCCGGCGGACACAACGGCGGCTGCCTGCGGTTCGGACCAGACGGATATCTCTACCTGGCAACAGGCGACGGCAGCGGCATCGCCGATGAGTTTCTCACCGGTCAAGACTTTAGCGACCTGTTGGGATCGATTTTGCGAATCGACGTCGATCACCCCAGCGAAGGACGCGCGTACGGAATCCCAGCCGATAATCCGTTCGTCAACACTCCCGGCGCGCGACCGGAAGTGTACTCGTTCGGGCATCGGCAAGTCTGGAAGTACAGCTTCGACCCGGCCAACGGCGACATGTGGGGCGGTGAAGTCGGCCAGGATCTGTGGGAGATGATTTACCGGATCAAGAAAGGCGGCAATCATGGTTGGAGTGTGATGGAAGGCTCGCATCCATTCCGACCCACGAGAAAAAAGGGGCCGGGCGAATTCGTCCCGCCGATCATCGAGCACAACCATGACGCGTTTCGCTCGATCACCGGCGGTTACGTTTATCGTTCGAGCAGGCTTAAGGAACTGCACGGTGCCTACATCTACGGCGGGTACGACACGGGACGCATCTGGTCGCTCAAGTACGAGGACGGCAAGGTCACCCAGCATCAAGAGTTGGCCGATACGCAGTTTCGCGTTGTCGCGTTCGGCCAAGACCCCGGCGGAGAAGTGTATGCGATCGATTTTGTCGGCGGTGGATTGCATCGTCTTGTCCCCGCGCCGCCTTCGGACGGAAAGGAAAAGCTGTTTCCTCGAAAGCTCAGCCAGACGGGATTATTTGCGTCGACCGTCGATCACACTCCCGCAGCCGGCGTCATTCCCTACTCGGTCAACGCGGCTCTCTATGCCGACAACGCTTCCAAAGGCCGGTTCATTGCTCTGCCCGGCGACTCGAAAATCGAATACGACGCAATGACGTATCCCCAGCCGGCGCCCGGCTCGACGCCCGGTTGGCGGTTCCCCGACGGCGCGGTGTTGGTGAAGACGTTCTTTCTCGAAATGGAAACGGGCAATCCGAAGAGTCTCCGTCGGCTCGAAACGCGTCTTTTGCATCATGAGCGAACGCCCGGCAACGACGATGAATACGGTGCACAAGTGTGGCGCGGCTACACCTACGTCTGGAACGATGAACAGACCGACGCCGAATTACTGCAAACCGAAGGCCGCAACCGGACATTCGCCGTCCGCGACAAGAACGCTCCCGGAGGCATGCGCGAACAGGTGTGGCGCTTCCCGAGCCGGGCCGAGTGCACGCTGTGTCACACGATGGCGGCTAAGTACGTGCTGGGCGTGAATACTCTACAGATGAACCGCGATCACGATTACGGCGGAATCATTGCCAATCAACTCGAGACGCTCGATCACATCGGCTTATTCACCGAGCCGTTGCCCGCACATCCGGCGACGTTGCCGAAGCTGGTCGATTTCCAGGACAAGGCGGCCGACACCGATTCTCGTGCGCGGTCGTACCTGCACGCGAACTGCTCGCACTGCCACCGCAAGTGGGGCGGCGGAAACGCTGAGTTCCAACTATTGGCGACGCTGCCGCTTCAGCAAACTGGAACCGTCGGCGTCAAGCCGGGCCACGGTGCGTTCGAACTCGATCAACCACATCTTTTGGTTCCCCGGCATCCGGAACGTTCGATGATCCATCACCGCATGACTCGGCTCGGAACCGGCCGAATGCCCCACCGTTCGTCGAACGTGATCGACGCGCGGGCCGTCGACCTCATCGCAGAGTGGCTACAGCAGATGCCCGACCCGGCCCGTTAATGCGCGCGTGACCGTCGAGACAACGGCCGTGAACTCTCGATCCTTAAGTGATGAAAATCCAGCGGCCAAGAAGTTTTGCGGGAATGATGAGTGCCGCGGTCGCAGCTGCGTAGCCGATGTGACCGGTTTTGAAGAGAATCAGGCTGGCATCGAGTGCGATGAGCGACACCAGCATCAGACCAACGGCGGCTTGAACCTTGCCAGGCACAGGGTCACGCCAAGCCGACGCGAGACGGACGTTGATCGCGACAACGATCAGCGCCAGTAGGGCCAGAACGACGAACGGGTTTGCCTCTCCCAGACCGCTTCCCGCTAGTGGCGCAAGTGCCTGGTTCAAGGCTGGGATCAACGCTCGCAGCACAAACGCGATCAGCATTGCCAGGCCCAAGTTGACGACACCGATGGCCATTCCAAGTTGCCGACGATTGCTTAAAGTGGCCTCATTTCGGGCGAACCACGTGACGCCGACGATGTAGGTGCCCAGCCCAGCCGCGATGAACATCTGGGGCGTCGCCCAAACGAAGAACGAAGCACTCGCACCGAGCATGACGTTCAAAAACCGGCAACAGCCCATCGCTACGGGACCGCACGGCGTGCGCTTCAAAAAACCGTCGTAGGCAAAGATGAACGCGGTCAGACCGAAGGCAACGTACAGACTTTGGCGAGAGACAGCGGCTGCGGCGGCGATTCCCCCGATGACCAGCAGCGCTCCCAATCCGATAGCGGCCACGACCGAAACGCGTCCCGAGGGAATGGGCCGCCCGGGGCGCTGACCTGCATCGACCTCGCGGTCGAAAACATCGTTAAAGACCATGCCCGAGAAGTACAAACAGGCCGACGACGTCCCGAGCAGTCCAAGCGTACGCGGCGCATCCAACGCGTTGTGATTGAGCAAGTATCCCAGAAGAATGTCAGCCAGAGCCGTAAAGACGGCCGGAAACCTCACAAGTTGAAGATAGGCGCGAAAGCGTTGCATGGTTGTTGAATCGGGTCTAGTAATGAAAGAGGAGCTTCAGAACGCGCACGCCTCAACACCAACGAAGTCAACAAAACATAAGAGATCGATGTGGTGCGAGACGTCGCAATCACACATTCTCGCTCAACCGTTTTCCGCCTCCACGTCGGCCGCCCACTGCTCGAGCAAATCGAATTGTTTGTGGAACTCGGGCACGTCGGTCCCCATCGGGCTCTTAAAGAACGAACTGAGGTGCGTCATGATACCGCTTTTGCCCCTGCGCCATTCCAGTTCCGTCAACCGAACGAGGTCGAGCACGAGCGGAGCGGCCAGGAGCGAATCGCAGCCCTGCCAGGTGAATTGCATCGTCATCGGCGTGTTGAGAAAACCTTGAAAGTGGATGTGGTCCCAGGCGGTCTTCCAATCGCCCATCGATTCGATGTATTCGATCGAAACCAGCGTTTGCGGACGATAACCGAGAATCTCGGTGAGCAGATGATCTTTCGAATGCACTTTGTTGGCTTTGTTCACCGGGTCATCGAGAACTTTGCCGTCCATGTTGCCGAAGATGTTGTGTCCCACCCAGCTCATGACGTTGAGATTTCGCGCGGAGAACATCGGAGCCAACACGCTCTTAAGCAGCGTTTCGCCCGTCTTGCCGTCGCGGCCCACGTGCAATACACCGCGATCGATGGCAAGTTCGGCAAGCGCCGGCAAGTCGGAGCCGATCGAAGGTGTGAAATTCACGTACGAGCAGTCGCACTTCATCGCGGCGATGGCGTAGATCGTACTCGCGGGAACAGGAGCCACTTCGCTGGTCTCGAGCGCGCGCGACAACTCGTCCCAACTCATCGAATCGGCTTCACCTTCGAGCGGCGGCTCGGTCGATGTGGCGTTGACCACGATCACGTGATCGAGCTGATTTTGTTCGCGGAACTCAGACAGATCGCGCTCAATTCGTTCCAGCGCGACAGCCGGTCGTTCGCCGATCATCTTGTGCGCTTCGGTTGACGCCAACGATTCGATCGTGCTGCCGACGTTCACGAGCGTACCGGTCCGAACGTTGCGGTCGAATTGTGCGAGCGTCTCCTCGGTCTTCGAGAGCACTTGAGGGGAAAAAACGTTGGATTTCTCGTGCAGCGAACGTGATTCGGCAGCGAAACAGGTGCGGCGGATTTCGTGCCCGCCGATGACGAACTGATTCCAATCCGCCAGGCCCAGTTTTGAAAACCGCGGCAGCGCGCTGACCAATCCTGTCTGGTTGGAAAGACCGTTTTGCAGCGCCGCCAAACCGGTGGCGACGGTCGTCGAAACGCCGCCCCATGCACCGAGTAACCAGATTCCAAACCGCTTCTGCGCCATCGCTGATGCCTCGTGTTACCTGGCGGCTGAGAAACGAACTCTTCCCAGACCAAAATGTTTTGCTTTTTTCAGATCGATCAACCACCGTCACGGGTGCGCGATCGCGAAGGCCGGGAATACGTATCGAGCTTACATGTCTTGAGAAGCCGCATTGCCGAGCCGTCGGCTGGAAATCTCGGATGTCATCGACGTGTCGGCAATCATTCGTCGGTTCCGAGAACACCCTCGACCCAACCCGACAGCGCGTTCTGAACGTTCTGGAACATCGAGTCGGTGTGGGCCTTGCGTTCAGCCAAGGCCGACGGATCACCGACGTCGGCGCGGGCAAAGAAGTAAAACTTGATCTTAGGCTCAGTCCCCGAAGGTCGCACTGCCAGCGAAAACTGAAGGTCCCGACTGGTTGATTCAAAGAACAACAGGTTGCCCGCCGGTGCCGGAAGATCGTCGGTCGGCTTGTTCTCGGGCAGACTGCGTATTTCGTGCTGTTGGAAATCGCGTACCTGCGCGAGGGAGATGCCCGCCAATTCGGCTGGCGGACTTGCGCGAAAGGTCTGCATGAGCCGATCGATCTGCTGTTTGCCCTCGGAGCCTTTGCAGACCTTCGATAGTTGGCCTTCCACAAAATAACCGTGTTCTGCGTAAAGCTCGTCAAGTCGATCGAGCAGCGTCTTGTCTTGATTCGCCAACTCGGACGCCAGTTCCGATGTGTAAAGCGCCGCGACAGCCGCATCCTTGTCTCGAGCGTAAACGCCGGCCAGATAGCCGAGTGATTCCTCGGCGCCAAATACGAAATTTTCGGGTCCCTCCCGGTCAACCGTTTCTCCGATGTACTTAAAGCCGACCAGCAGATTGTCGATGGCCCGAATTCCTCGAGCCCTGGCAATCGCCACCATCAACGGTGTTGTGACCAAGGTGAGCACGATGTAATGTTCCGGCGAGAGCGTGCCGGCCGCTTCGCGCTTGCGGATGATGTAGTCGGTCAGCAGTGCGCCGACCTGATTGCCGCTCAAGTGGACGAAGCGCCCCTCACGGTTCTTGACCGACACACCCAAACGATCTGCATCGGGATCAGAGGCCAACACCAGCGACGCGCCCGTTTCCTGGGCTCGGGTCACCATCGGCTCGAACACTTCCGATCGCTCAGGATTAGGAAGCTGATCGGGCACGTTCGTGAAATTCCCGTCAGGTCGGCGATGAGGCTCGAACAACTCGACGCCGCCAAAGCCGGCTTCGCGCAGAACTTCGAACACCGATGTTTCGCCGACGCCGTGCAGCGGAGAAAAGATCGCCGATACGCCACGCGCCTCGGACAGGCTCATTGCCAGAACCGACTCGATGTACGCCCGGTCGAGATCGGCTCCGACCACTTCCACCCGGCCATCGGCCACGGCTTCGTCATAGTCGACGGCGGGAATTTCGCCGGCATCGTAGACACGATCGATAATGCCCGCGTCGTGCGGCGCGAGCACCTGTCCCCCGTGCGACCAATAGGCTTTGAATCCGTTGTCCGACGGAGGATTGTGCGATGCGGAAATCATCACGCCAATGTCGCAGTTCAAATGCCGCACGGCGAACGATAGCTCGGGCGTCGATCGATGAGACTCGAAGTAGAACACCTTGAGCCCGTGGGCGGCGAATGTGGTTGCCGTGAGTTTCGCAAACTCTAGCGAACGATTGCGCGTGTCACAGGCGACGACCGCACGTCCGCCCAAGGCTCCCGTCTGCTGTTTGAGATAGCTGGCCAAACCGTGCGCGGACTCAGCAATCGTCCGATCGTTGATGGTCGCCGATCCGAGCCGGCCCATTAAGCCACGCCGTCCGCCGGTACCAAAAGGAATCACCTCCCAGAATGCAGTTTCGAGTTCGGCAAACCGGGCTTCAGCAATCATCGCTTGTAGCGTGGGCTGGTAGCCGGCGTATTGGGGCAGGCTTAGCCATCGCGTCAGATTTTCGACAGCCGTCTTTGACAACTCTCCGGCTGCCAAAGCGGCTTCGATGGCTTGGACGGTCTGGGACAAAATCTCGGTTTTCGAGGCCATGCTGATTGTTGTTCTTTTTTGCACGTCGTCTGAAACGTGGCGCGGTGACGCTTGTTGTTGCCTAATCCATAAGATTCGTCAGGGCTGCGTTTTCGACGCACGATGGTCGCTGCGACCTACCACGTTTCGTTGTGAATGAACGTCCACTTTAGCACACGGGCCAACGGTGTGGGAGTCAACGCAAACGTCACTGTGTGCCGGGTGTTCGAGCCCGCGTTTTGGCGGCTTGGAAGCGGCACGAGGCTTTTCTCCGATCCCCTCAACCCGTTAGAGTGAAGACGCCCCATCGATTCAGTTCGGCTCAAGAAGCAGTCCTAACCGCGGCCGTCCTTATTATCCTCTCGAACAGATCGTTTTCTTACATGCCGAAATTACACTGGACCGCCTAATGCCCCACTTTCCTGGCAGATCATCGTCCGATGCGCCACTCGACGATCCAACGGCGTTGGCGCAGTTCGGTCAGTTGGAGGTCGTGGTGCGGCTGGTCGTCGAGGGGTTCATGATGGGGCAGCACAAAAGCCCCTTTAAGGGTTCCAGTGTCGAGTTCGTCGAACACCGGCAATATTACCCCGGCGACGAGATCCGCCATATCGATTGGCGGGCCTACGGGAAGACGGGCAAGTATTACGTCAAAGAATTCGAGGACGAGACGAATTTTCGCTGTTACTTGCTGGTCGACGCCTCCGGCAGCATGGGCTATTCGGGAAAGACGCTCAGCAAATTCGATTACGCGCGTTCGCTGTCGGCGGCTCTCGGTTATCTGATGTTGTCGCAGCGCGATGCCACCGGCTTGATCACGTTCGACGACCAGGTTCGCGATCGCATCGAACCGTCGGCGAACATGAACAACTTTCAACTGCTGCTCGAAGTGCTTGAAAAACGCCAACCGGGAGACGAGACGAGCTTGGCGCACGTTTTCGAGCAGATTTTGCCAACACTCAAACGCCGCAGCCTGGTCGTCGTGCTCAGCGATTGTTTCGATCGGTTTGAGCCTCTGATGAAAGCGCTCGAACAGTTTCGTCACGCGCGGCACGAGGTGATTCTGTTCCACGTCGTCGCGCCCGAAGAAGAAGAGTTTCCCTTTAGCCGGCCGACCATGTTTCGCAGTCTCGAACGGGAAAAACACCAAAAGCTCGTCGATCCGCATCAACTGCGGGCGCGGTACCTAGAAGAATACGGCGCGTTTTGTCACGACCTGGAACAGCTCTGCGGGCGTGTGCGGGTCGACTACCGTCGCATGCGGACCGATGAACCCTATCAAGCCGCGCTGGGAGCCTTTCTCGATGCGCGAACGAGGCGAATCGGGAAGCGATGATTTCACCGTCGGCTTCGAAAGGAACGTGGCGAAGCGCGTGGTCGCGTGGTCGCGTGTTATTCGCCGGCGGCGTTATTGGTAAATTTCTCCTTGAGTGCATCGGTCTTCTCTTTAAGTAACTCGGCTTGTTTTTCGAGCGACTTGCGCGTCGTACGCAGCTTGCCGAGAATTTTCTCGCTGTTGTTTTGGATCGTCTGCGTCCACTTCGTCATCTCCTCGAGGCCCGCAGCCCGTTTTTCGACTTCAAGAATCGCTTTGTCGACTTCCGTGAAATCAACTGTTTGGCCTGCGGAAGTATCATTTCGGCGAACGCACAGCGCCCGGCAGAGCGTGTAGCCCACGCGCAGGTACACATCGGTCATCGCATCCTCGGCATCCCATACGACAACGACGTCGTTTCGGTAGCGAGCCAACGGTTCGATGTTTTCCGGTGCGGACTGCTTCGAAAACACAAACAACCCAATTTGTGCGCTTCGGTTCTTCCGGGCGGTCTCGATTTCCTCGCGGGCCGCTGCAAGTTGATAGCCCATCTTCTGCTTCGCTTCGACGACAATTCGGGCGCTTGGCGCGGCGCTCTCAGGACCAAGCTCGATCAGGCAATCGCCCACTTTGCAGTTTTTGATCTGCCCCGTCGTGTCACCGGTGTTCGTAGCGACGTCGCCGAGCCGCTGGGCTTCGAATTGCAGGTTTTCGAAAACCGCGTCCTCGAATTCTAAGCCGTGTCGGGTCGAACGCTGGGATTCTTTCTTGCGGGCCACCATCGCCTGTAGGGCGCCTTTCACTTCTTCTTGAAACTCCTGGTTCGTCTCGCGGTGTTCCTTCATCAGCTCGAGCAATTCACGCTTGAGCCGGGCGAGTGCGGAATCCTCTTCATCCAACGAAAGATGGCTGTGGATCGACTTGTTGGTGTGTTCGAGCATCGACTTGAGCCGCGAGAGGGCCGATGTCTCTTCATCGAGTGAGAACTCGCGGGTGATCGTCCGCTGCGCCCCTTCGACGTTTCGGACGAGCCTGCTCAACGCGGAATCGTCCTCGTCGAGCGAAAATTCTTTGACGACATCGTCAATTTTCGTGTGAAGCTCTTCCGAAAGTTCCCCTTGCCGCTGGGTCAGCTCACCGATGAACCGCGCAAGCGCTCCGTCCTTATTGTCCAGCGAGAATTGTTCGAGCACGCTCTCGCGCTGACTGGCCAATTGCTCTTCGAGCGTTTCACTGAGCGCCGCCAGCAGGCCCTGCGATTGATCGGGGCTGAGCAGTTTCATCAACGGGCTCTGCTCGCCGAAATGGGCGGCTAACGTTTTCGAGAGTTGAGAATCTTCGGTTCCGATTTGCCGCCTGAGCAACGATTCGAGTTCGCCGTCCTGCTTGATGAGCCTTTCGACCCGTTCCTGAAACCGGCCATCCTTGGGGTCAAAGTAGTCCTTGAGCGAAACGGTCAATCGTTCGTGAACCTGCGTCGAATGTTCATTCAGACGGCTATCGAGCGCCTCGAGCAACCGCTCGCTTTCGCGGCGGACCGCATCGGCATCGACTTGACCGCGGGCCTGTTTCAGCGCCAAGACGCCGATTCTCAGCGCAGACAGCGCGAACTCGTCCCGCTCGTCTCCCTCGGCATGCGAGCACAACTCGGCGATCGTCGCTGTGTCGTTGACGTGCAACTCGACGAGCATACTCGGCGGCAGATCATCCGCCGGTCGCTGCGTGTCATCGATGCGAACTTTACGATGCGTGTGGATCGTCTCGGCCATACCTGCCCCTGCAATCACGGATAAACAACACTTGCACTCGGCAAGGCGATTTTGACGTATGTTGACGGATTTTTTCCGGGCCGTAGATGTTTCGACTGCTGAGATGTTCTTTCAGCATCCTGACTTGCTTGCTCCCTCTCCCGAGGGGAGAGGGCCGGCGTGAGGGGCGTCTTATCTCAATTGCCCTCATCCTAACCTTCTCCCAAAGGGAGAAGGAATTTGAAGGTGCTTGCCAGAACCGATACATCAGTCGCCGGAAGTGAGCCGTAGTCGTCCAGAATGAGCCGCCAGACCGAATAGTAAACACTTGTCAGCACAAATTGAAGCGCTGAAACAGGCCGAATCGCCGCAACACGACACGCTTCCGACAAGAACGGACGATGATGCCGAGTTGGCCGTTCGTGACGGTTGGCGTGATAGCGTAATCCGTTGCATCGAGTGCGCCGACAGGATACGGTGAAAGTCGATGGATAAGCGGCCGTTGATATCCGCCCAAGCTTTCAAAATTGGATGCGGTGGGTTCACCGGTGCTTCCGCTTCTAACTGGACTTGTGAGGCGCGCCAAGTTGGACGAGTACGTGCGCTACGCAGTCCAACCGATCGTTCAGGCGGCCATGCGAACAAGGAACGGGCCGGCTTCCTTGAACGCGACACCAATGAAGAGGGGAACTATGCGACTTCGCCATTTGATCGTCATGCCGGTCTGCCTTCTGTGTTTGGCGACGAGCATGTTCGCTCAGGAGCCGGGCTGGAAGGCGGGCACCGCGACTGCCGTGATCACGCCCAAAAAGCCACTGTGGATGGCCGGCTACGGCAGCCGAACCCGGCCCGCTGGTGGGGCGCTCCACGACTTGTGGCTCAAAGCCTTGGTGCTGGAAGATGCGGCCGGGCACCAGTCGGTTGTCCTTTCCAGCGATACGCTCGGCGTTCCGCGCACGATTTACGACAACACCTGTGCCGCGCTCAAAGCCAAGTTCGGCTTGGAGCGCGCGCAGATCATGTTCAACTGTTCGCACACGCATTGCGGTCCGGTGTTGCGGGGCGCCCTGTTGGACGTTTATCCGGTCAACGACGAACAACGAGCAGCGATCGACGAATATTCGCAGGCTCTCGAAGCGACGATTGTCGATACCGTTTCGGCCGCTTTTGACGAATTGAGTCCAGCCGTTGTCAGCGCGGGGCAGGGCGAGTCGCACTTTGCCGTCAACCGCCGGAACAACCCCTCGGCCGACGTCCCAGAACGCATTCGAACCAACTCGCTCAAAGGCCCCATCGATCACGCCGTTCCCGTGCTGGCGGTCCGTTCCGTCGACGGCTCGCTCAAGGCCGTCGTGTTCGGATATGCCTGCCACAACACGACGTTGAGCGTCTACCAATGGTGCGGTGACTACGCGGGGTTCGCACAAATGGCGATCGAAGAAAGCCACCCCGGCGCAGTCGCCATGTTCTACATGGGGTGCGGTGCCGACCAAAACCCGTTGCCCCGCCGCAATGTTTATCAGTGCCGGCGCTACGGCCAGATGCTCGCCTCGGCCGTCGAAGAGGTGCTGCTCAAACCGATGCAAACACTCGAGCCGACGTTGCAAACGGAATTCGAGTTCGTCGAACTCAACTTAGGCGATCCGCTCACGCGAGAGCGACTGGAAGAGGTTGCCACCGAAAAAGCGAGCTACCGCCATCGCTGGGCTGCCCGACTACTCAAACAGATGGACGACGGACGCCCCTTCGTCCGGTCCTACCGCTATCCACTGCAAGCCTGGAAGCTGGGCAAGCAGCAGTTGTGGCTTTCGATGGGCGGCGAAGTTGTCGTCGATTATGTACTGGGTTTCAAAAAACAGTTCGGCCCCCAGACGTGGGTCGCCGGTTACGCCAACGACGTGATGGCTTACATTCCTTCACTCAGAGTGCTCGAAGAGGGCGGCTACGAGGGCAACACCTCGATGGTCGTCTACGGAATGCCCGCCGAACGCTGGGCGACCGACATCGAAGACCTGATCGACGCCGGCATGAATCGGCTCGTCGACAAACTTAGCTTGCCAGCCAAGAAATGAGCCGCCGTTGGATTTTCGTGGCTCGCTCACATAACAAAACAGAATTCGAAATCAACACCCCCGGAGCAACATCGATGAAGTTCAAACGACCGGCACGTTTCCTATTCACGACAGCGGTTCTCATCGGGCTGACTCTTGCCCCGGCAGTTGCCGATGACGCCGAGTTGCACTCGGCGATCCGTCCCGTCCCACGCGATGCCGACTGGTGGACCGCGCGACATGATAAAATGAACGCCCGCATTGCTAAAGGAAAGGTCGATCTGCTGTTCATCGGCGATTCGATCACACAGGCATGGGAAGGAAACGGCAAAACGGCTTGGGCCGAGAATTACAAAAGACGCAACGCAGTCAACCTGGGAATCGGCGGCGACCGAACACAACACGTTCTATGGCGGCTCGACCACGGAAACATTAAGGGCGTCTCGCCCAAAGCGGCCGTCGTGATGATCGGCACTAACAATTCCGGCGACGACACCTCAGAGCACATCGCTGACGGCGTCGAGGCGATTGTCGTGAAGCTTCGCAAACAATTGCCTGAGATGAAGATTCTTGTGTTGGCGATCTTTCCACGAGGCGCCGACGACAAAGACCCCCGCCGGCAAGTCACCATGGGGGCGAACAAAATCATCGCCAAGCTGGCCGACGACAAGCACGTTTTCTACTTGGATATCGGCGCGGCGTTCCTGGCAGACGACCGCACACTCAGCAAAGACATCATGCCCGACCTGCTCCACCTGAGCCGGGAAGGTTACACCATCTGGGCCGATTCGATCGAGCCGACGCTCAAAAAGTTGATGGCCGATAAAGAGTAGGCACGAAGAAACTTTGTGATGCCGCACGTGGTAGCGCCCGTGCGTTTCAAAACAACGCGGTGACCGGCAGGCCGTCACTGATGCGAACGGGACGAGCGGTCGCGTCGGAAACGTGCGCTTCGGGGCCGAAGCCGAATGCGTGCAAGACCGTGGCTTGCAGATCGTAGGGCGAAACGGGCAAGTCTTTCACGTAGGCGGCGCTCGCGTCACTGGCACCATGCAACTGTCCGCCCTCAACGCCGCCACCGGCCAGTACGGCCGAGTAACAGGCCCCCCAATGATCGCGGCCCGTCATCTTGTTGATTTTCGGCGTCCGCCCAAACTCGCCGACAACCACCACCAGCGTGTCGTCGAGTAGGCCTCGACCGCTCAAGTCGTCAAGCAACGTGGAGAACGCGCGGTCGAACGAAGGGCAGCAGTAGTCGGCGGTGAGCATTTCGACGCCCTTGTTCACGCCGCCGCAAACCGGCTTGTCGCTCCCGTGGTTGTCCCACAAATTGAATTGGCAGCCGTCCTTGCCGTAGAACGTCCAGAAGACGTTGACCATCCGCACTCCATGTTCGACGAGCCGACGCGCCAGCAAAAAACTTTGCCCGTACTCGTTCATGCCGTACCGTTCGCGAAGACCGATCGGCTCGCGGGTCACGTCGAAAGCTTGTTTGGTTTCCAGCGAACTCAGCGTGGCGAACGCCTTGTTGTAATGCTCGGTCATCTGACGCACGCCCGGCGATGCCGGTGTCACGTCGCTCGATTGTTCGAACTCCGTGAGTAGCTGCCGGCGGGCGGCGAAACGCCGATCGTCAATACCTTGTAGCGCGAAGTCGAGGTTCTTGAGTTGAAACTCGGTACGCCCGAGCGAGTCGTTCTTAGGAGCATTGAGATCGAGCGGGTCGTAACCGCGGCCCAAGAACCCGGCCGTCTGGCCCTTGAAGAATCGGCTTCCCGTCATGAACCGCCTCGGCACGACCACCCATGGTGGAATGGTTCCCTGTGTTCCGAGAAGCTTGTGCAAGATTGCACCGATGGCGGGATGATCGCCGGGCTCATTGGGTGACGCCTTCTTGCGAACCGATGCAATCTTGCTCGCCAACAAAGTGTACAAAATGCCGATGTTGTGCGACGTCGTGTCGCTGTTCATCGAGCGGATGATCGAGAACTTATCGGCATGCTGCGACACCTGCGGTAACAACGAGCCGATGCGAATGCCGGGAACATTGGTGTCGATCGCGTCGAACGGCCCGCGAATGGACAAGGGCGCTTCGGGCTTGGGATCCCACATTTCGAGTTGCGACGGGCCGCCACACAGAAAAATGTAGATGCAGTGCTTGGCCGTGGCGCGTTTCGTTGCCTCGATCGCGATATCGTCACGAGCGGCGGACGCAATGTCGGGCAGGCTCATTCCGGCTGCCGAGAGAGCGCCCAAACGCAACATGTCGCGGCGCGACAGCCCCGTATTCTTTGGCAGGTTGATGGGCATCAAACCTAACATCGTCGATCCTCAGACTGGCGACCGTCGAAGCGAGTCGCCAATCGCGCCGAACAGACAGCATCAGATTCCCAGTATGACCGGCGAAACCGAACCAGTCCACTGCAAACGAACCGGCGAGAGGCTACAGTAGTAATTATCGTCGCGTGACGAGGACGACACTCTTCGGAAGCGGTTTCAGCAACAGACGACAGTGAGGAACTCCTGGATGACAACATCCGTAAATCGGCTTGCCCCGGTCGCCGTTTTCGCCGCCGCACTTCAAATGCTGCCGGGCTTGGTCGACGTAAACCGGTTGCGCGCCGACGATGGCCGTCCGTCTGCCAACACGACATTGACGCTCAGTGAAGACGTCCGCTCTCGATGCCTCAGCGTGTTGCGAGCCGGGCTCGAGTCCGATGAGTTTTGGCCGTCGATTCATGCCGCCGAAGGGCTCACGCTGGCCGGGCATGAAGCGGAGGTCAAGGCGTTCCTGGAGCCGCAATTGAAAACGCAGACTGACGATCAAAAACGTTGCGGCATCGCGCGGGAACTCGTGCGTGCCGGCGACCGGTCCAAGGTCTCGCTGATGCTTGACATTCTGGCTAAGGACGATCGCTACGGTCATGTGCATGCGGCCGAAAGCCTGTACAAGGTCGGCGGAATCGGCGACGGCCGGCTGCTGCGGGCGGCCATGGAGCAGACCGATAACCCAGTGCTACAGATTATGGCGGCCGCCGCGCTGGGTCGAAACGGGAGTCCGCAAGCCATGCAGCTCCTGCGCGAACGAGCCGACGATGCCAATCCAGATGTCAACCGGTTGGCGGCTTGGGTCTTGGGGCGAATCGGCGACGCTTCGGACATTCCCCGCCTTCAAGAAATCGCCAGCCACACGACCGATGCATCGATCCGTTGTTATTCGGAACACGCTCTAGCCGCCTTGGGTGATGCCGCGGGGCGGAAGGCACTCGCGAAAAACATTCGCAGTAACGATCCCGCCATTCGAACCTATGCCGCCGTTTTCGCCGGTGACGCGCGGATGACTTCATTGGCAGACCCGTTGACGGCCCTCCTTGACGACGAGAACGAAGACGTGCGCTATCGGGCGGCTCAGTCGCTATTGGTTCTCTCCCGCCCGGCCGGTGCCGATCGGAAAGCCGACTTCTCTGTCGACGTTTTCCCAGCAACCGAGAAGAACCCCCGCTACACGGAGGGTTCAGTGATTGAGTTGCGCGACGGTTCGCTGCTGTTGGCGACCACCGAATTTGACGCCAATACCAGCGACTTCGCGAAGGCCCGAATCGTCGGGCGGACATCGTCCGACGGCGGACGGTCGTGGGGAAATCGCCGCGTGTTACAGGAAAACACGGGTGGTCTAAATGTAATGTCGGTGACGCTACGCCGGCTCTCCGAGCCGATCCGGGACGAGACGTCGCTGGGAATGTACTATCTCGTCAAGAATTCCTTCGACGATCTGAGAGTGTATCTGCGTGAGTCGAACGATGAAGGCCGCACGTTCGGCGAGCCGATTCGCGTTACGACTGAACCCGGTTATCACGTGATGAACAACGACCGTGTCACTCGGCTCTCGACGGGCCGGTTGCTCGCGCCGGTGGCGTCGACTGCTGACGTGAAACGGGAAAACCACTTCGTCTGCCGCTGTTATCTTTCCGACGACGCCGGCCAAACGTGGCGCGAGGGTAAGGGAGCGGTCGATTTCGCCAAGCGTGGAGCGATGGAGCCGGAAGTCATCGAAATGAACGACTCGCGAGTGTTGATGATCTTTCGCAACCAGTTAGGCTACATCGCGGCCAGCCATTCAGAAGACGGCGGCGACACTTGGTCGGCCCCGGCATCCTGGGGTGTCAAAGCTCCCGAAGCTCCGGCGACGCTGCGCCGGGTGCCCGCCACGGGCGACCTGCTGCTCGTGTGGAACAACACCTTCGTCGAGGGAACCGGCCACGGCGGGAAACGAACGCCGCTCACCGCCGCGATATCAAGCGACGAAGGTCGAACGTGGAAGCACGTCAAGAATCTCGAAGATCGTTCAGATCAGACGTACTCTTACACCAGCCTGACGTTCGTACGCGACCGCGCCCTGTTGACCTACTGGGTGAACGAAGGCAAACGTTACTCGCTACGATTTCGCTCACTTCCGGTGAGTTGGTTCTACAAGTGAGCTGATCTGGAATGCGACGATGGCGGACGACTGGGTGCCGGAGCCTAGGCAACGCGTTGTCCCAAAGGTCACGGTCCGGAGCGGGTTGTAAGATGAACGCCAGCCCGGGTCCCTTCTCCCTCTGGGAGAAGGTTAGGATGAGGGCGAATGAATAACCGACGCTCCTCACCCCAGCCCTCTCCCGGCGGGAGAGGGGGCAGCGCAAAATTGGACAGACGTCGTCTCGTTACTCGTCCATCATCTCCTTATTCCTCCCCGCAAATCTCGTCGAATTGCCGCGAGGAGTTTTCCATCATCTGCATGAAGGAGTGGAAATCGCCGCCGTTGTTGAGGATTCGCGCGCCTTGGGTGTGGAGCGACTGCATGTGCTCGGGCGAGAAGACCGGTTGCCCCCAGGCCTTGCCGTGATTGGCCGCCGCCTGGGCAACGCGGGCCGTCGCTTCCTCCATCGTGGGCGCCCCCGGACCGGCGTGCTTGATTCTCAATCCGAGATCGGCCGGGCCGATGAACATGCCGTCGATTCCGTCGACGGCAGCGATTTCGTCGGCGTTCTCGACCGCTTCGGGGCTTTCAATCTGGACCACCAGAAACGTTTCACGATTGGCACTCTCGGGAAATTCCGCGCCGCCTTGGAGAATGAAGTCGCTATCGAGCCCGGCGCCATCGAGGCCTCGGTCGCCCAGCGGCGGGAATTTCACACATTGCACCAGCTCGCGCGCTTCTTGGGCCGTCGTGACGAGCGGGATGAGCAGTCCAGAGGCGCCGTCTTCCAAGTATCGGTACAACTTCGTCTTTTCGCGCGTCGGTGAGCGGACCATGCAGTCGATGTCGGCCAGATGGCAGTACGCCAACAGCATCTGAACCTCTCGGCTCGCCATCGCCCGGTGTTCGAGGTCGAGCCAAATGCAGTCGAACCCTTTGTCGGCCGCGTGGCGAATGAAGCCGGGTATGAAGTGCCCCAGCGCACACATTCTCACGGTTTTTCCCGCCCGAAGCTTCTTCACGGTCTTACTGGTTCGCACGTGGGATTCCTTCACAGAGTTGGGGTATCGTTGACGTCGTGTTCGATCGTTCTTGATGACTCACGTTTGAACCAGAACGGACAACGTCGGTGAACGCTACTCGGCTCGAACGATCGCTGCAAGGTTCAAGCCGCTTGACGTGGCATCAACACGAGACCTGTTCGCGTACCAATTCGCCGAACAGTTCCGGCCGGCGGGTTTTCAGGGTGTAGTTGGGCAGGCTTCTCGCCGCTGCCAGCCGAGCCGCGTCGAAGTCGCAGACGATCATCTCGTCCTGAATCAGTTCCCGCTGGGACTCGGCGATCAGTTGGCCGTCCGGGTCGAAAGCCAACGCGGCCCCTGCATGATGCGGCTGCGCGGGTGAGTCGCGGGGATGGTTCTCCACGTACCCCGCCCGTCCCGCCTGGTCGGCCACGAGTGCAAAACAGGCGTTCTCTCTGGCGCGCATCGCGTAGCCGGAAACAAACAGGTCGTATGTCGCTTGCCGGGCGGCTACCATCGATTGAGGCGTGTCATCCCACATTTTCACTCGGGCAGCGTGAGGCATCAGCAGCACATCGGCACCGCGGAGCGCCAGAATGCGGGCCGGCTCGGGAAACAAGTTGTCGTAGCAAATGATCGTGCCGACTTTGCACTTGCCGACGTCGAATACGGGAATCTCGCGTCCGCCTTTGTAAAACAAAACCTCATCGCGCGAGAGATGAAGTTTGCGTTGCTTGCCGATGTATCCCGCGGGACCGGCCAGCAGCTGCGTGTTGTAAACCAGGCTGCCTTCCTTTTCACTGAGTCCGACCGAGAGGACGACGCCGTATTTCGCAGCCAACTCGACAATTCGCCGGGTGCTCGGGCCGTCGGGTACAGCCTCGGCGATCTCCCAGGTATTTGGCGTGCAGTGCCCATGCACCAACAACTCGGGAAAAAGGACGAGATCCGAGCCCGCATCGGCCGCCTTTCGACACCAGGCATCAATCTCGCTCAGAATCTTGTCCGGCTCGCTCAACAAGCCGTTCATGCTGACGGCTGCCACTCGTACGCTTTGCATGTCTGTTCTACTCACAGATGAGGGGAAACCGCCGCCGCCTGCGACATACTTCCGTCGATGGCCGCTTCGGCTCGATGCCAATGTCGTTCGCTCAATAGCAGTATGCCGGTTTTCTGTCACCGTTGCACGTCAGCCGGGACAGCACTAGGAGCGACGAACTGCGGCAGCAGCCAAATGGCGCATGCGCGGCGAACAATTTGCCTTGCGTCAACTGCGCAGATAGAGTGACGGAAGCCCACGTTTTCGACCGACGGGTAGACACCATAAACGACCGGTCGCCAAAAATGTGCCGAGCCAAACAATGGCCAAGACCCAACCGGAAGCGAACGGTGAAGACGTTCCAGCGTCGTTTCACAAACAGAGCGGAGGCCCAATGACGAACACAATCCAGCGCGCCACCTGCGCAAAGCTCTCGATACTTCTTGGTCTCGGTGGAATCGTCATCTGCACCGCCGCCGACGGTGGCGAGCCGACGCGAATCACCTCCGCCGTTCAACTGTTTGTCGATGACTATTTGATTGACACGGCCGAGGGCATGCGCCGTACGGTTCATCCGTGGCGGAAACACGCCAGCAATCCCGTGCTCCGCGCTGACCAGCCCTGGGAATTTGGCGGCGATTACATCAGCACCTACGGCAGCGTGATCCACGACCCCGAGGAGAACATCTTCAAAGCTTGGTACTGGACGTTGAACGACGAAGATTCGGCAATACCGACGAGCCGAGTCAAGTCGATGTGCTATGCCACCTCGTCGGACGGCATTCACTGGAAGAAGCCCAACATTGGCCAATATGTTTTCCAGGGTTCAAAGAACAACAACATGGTGTTGGCCAGCGATCAGGAGACGCTGAAGAGCTTGCCGAATCTGTTTACGTTCGGCGTGATGAGAACACCCTGGGACTCGAACCCGGAGCGGCTGTACAAGGCCTGTTTCTATGAGCGTCCTCCCGGCGTGACGTACATGAGTTCTGGGGACGGCGTGTGGAGCGCCACCAGTCCCGACGGAATCCGTTGGACGAAGAGCGCGGCCCTCGCCATGCCTTCGGTCGGCGACACAATCGGCTTTTTCTACGACTCGATCCACGAGAATTACGTCTGCTCCGGCAAGCGGTACACGAGCCGGGGCCGCAGCCGTTTTCAGTGCGAGAGCAAAGATTTCGTGAACTGGACCGAACCGCACCTCATCATGCAGACCGACGACGAGGACGATCAGCCGTGCGACTTGTACAACAACACCGGCTTCGTCTGGGGCGATCTGTTGTTGGGTTGGTTGCAGGTCTTCTACCAGCATCAGGAACCGTATCAGCACCGGCTCGTGTTGGAACTCATCTCGAGCCGCGACGGACGTAATTGGAGCCGGATGCCCGGTCGGGAAACAGTTTTGGACGTGGGCTCTGATGGCAGTTGGGACCGGGCCAATCAGTCGGCGGCGAACGGCGCCCCGATTGTTGTCGGCGACAATATGTATATGTACTACGGCGGGAGCACCCGATATCACGGACCTTACAAAGGCGGAGAGATGGGCGACAACCAGGGCCACATTGGTCTGGGCACGCTTCGGCGTGATGGTTTTGTGTCGATGGACGCCACGCCGCGCGGTGGAACACTAACCACCAAGCCGCTGTTGTTGACGACTCAACAGCCCGAAGGTGAGCCAACCTCGTTGCACGTCAATGTCGAATCGGACTGGGGCCATTGTCGGATCGAACTGCTCGATGAAGCCGGCGATGCGATCGCCGGATACACCAAGGACGACGCCGACGATATCGCGGCTGACGATGTGCAAACTGTTGCCACTTGGAACGGTAAGTCCGACATCGGCAAACTCGTCCGCGAGCCGGTCCGGCTGCGCTTCCATCTGCAGAACGCCCGCCTCTACAGTTTCCGAGTGTCGTCTCAATAATGCATGTTTTCGAATGTCGGCATCGTCCCTTGAGAAGCCCACGCCAATGCCCGGTTGTGTTGGAATATAAAGCGACAGACTGAGGCTAAACGTTACCCATCCGGGGGTTTTGGGACCAATTCAAAAGTACGAATTGCCATGGCCCATCCGGACCGATAGAGTGACAGATGTCCCCGAAATCGAATCACGGAGCAACGTCATGAACGACCGGCAGCCGCGGCGTGAGTTTCTCGAACGATTGGGCGTCTCAGCCGCCGGACTGATGGCCGCCGGGCATGCGGCGACCGCGAAGGGATTTCCTTCGAACGAAACGATTCGCGTGGGAGCCATCGGAACGGGCGGCCGCTGCCGGCAGCTGCTGGGCACGCTGGGCGAAATACCGGGCGTGAAAATCGTTGGTGTCTGCGACATTTGGGATGCCAATTTGGCCCGCGGGTTGGAACTGGCAGACAAGAACGCCTTCACCACCAAAGATCACCGCGCGCTATTAGATCGAAGCGACATTGACGCGGTCGTAATCGGCACGCCGGACCACTGGCACGTGCCGATCACGATTGACGCGTGTGCCGCTGGGAAAGACGTGTACGTCGAGAAGCCTCTCACGCACGATCTTTCCGAAGGGGCCGCCGTTATCGCCGCGCAAAACGATTACAAACGAATTGTGCAGGTGGGGATGCAGCAGCGGAGCATGCCGCACCTGATCGAAGCGAACGACATTTTGCGATCGGGCAAGTTGGGGCAGATCCGCAAGGTGCACCTCACCTGGAATCGCAACACAAACCGAGCCAAGAAGAAGAGCTACGGCATCGATCCGAAGTCGGTCGACTGGAAGCGGTTCTTGGGCAACGCGCCGGATCAGCCGTTCGACGAATACCGCTTCCGTCACTGGCGATGGTTCTGGGATTTCGGCGGCGGTATCTTTACTGACCTGATGGTTCACTACGTCGACGTGGCCCATTGGTTTTTGGATCTCGATCATCCAGCGGTCGCCACGAGTATTGGCGATCACTTTATGGCCAAAGACGTTTGGCAGACACCCGATACCGTGCAGACGCTCTTAAGGTACCCCGACCGGGAGCTGCAGGTCTATTTCGAAGGTACGTTCGTCAACGCACGAAACGCCGCCATGATGGAGTATATGGGCACCGACGCAACGTTGTACTGCGATCGGGGGCGGTACGAGATTCATCCCGAACGGAAACGAAAAATTGCCTACAGCGAAAAGGTGCTCGGCAGCGGCTCGCGCGGTGCAGACTTCTACGACAAGCCGAACGGTCGGCTGCTTCATCTCTTAAATTGGCTTGACTGCATTCGCAGTCGCGAGACACCGAACGCTCCGGCCGAAGCGGGCGTCAGCGCCGCGTCAGCAGCACACCTTTCGAATATTGCGCTACGACGAAACCAAGTGGCCAGATGGAACGCATGAGTTCAGGCAACGAGAGGGTAAACAACGTACAAGTCCGATCGTTCGCAGCAATAGCGGGCAAAAACAGACCAACGCGACGCACGGCGAAGAAACGGCGGCGGGCGAGCTACCGGTGGTCATCGATTTTCGAGGCGCACACAGCGCACTATTGAGAATGAAACGCGACCCAAACCAAGCCCAAATCAACTCGGGAAGCCGACCGCGCCATTCGATGCGCGGCGGCTTCACGCTGCTGGAGATGTTGCTGGTCCTTTCCGTGCTACTCGTGTTGGCCGCCATCATCTACCCGTCGCTCCAAGGGGCCTACGCGAACACCCGCATCCAACACTCCGTCGAAGAGCTTCGCATCAAGCTGGCCGGCACACGTTTTCGTGCCATTGACTCTGGCTTAGTCTTCCAGTTTCGATACGAGCCGGGCGGACGTCAATATCTGGCGATTCCCTACGAATACGATTCGAGTGGTGAGGAACAGGATCTGTCGGTCTTGGGCGTTTTCAACGGTGAACTTTCAGAAGAGACAACGTTTCGGGTCGCCGATGATGAGCCGGTTGGAGCCGAGAAACTCGCCGCTGGGCAACTCATCGGACTGGATGATGCAACGTCGCTTTCAAAACTCACGTGGTCGCCGCCGATTCTGTTCTTTCCCGATGGCGCCTCGGATGCTGCGGCGTTTGAAGTGACCGACGCCCAAGGCCAGTTTATCCGCGTATCGATTCGCGACCTGACCGCCGCAGTTTCGCTAAGCCGGCTCGAACGGGGGACACGCTGATGGTTGCTCGCCTCGATCGAAAAAACTCGGCTACAACTCCGACAATGATCTGGCGTCCGACGAAGAGAGGTTTCACTCTGTACGAAGTCGTCTTAGCGCTGGTCATCTTCTCCGCCTCGATGCTGGCCCTCGGCCAGCTTATTTCCGTCGGCACCCGCGCAGCAATTCAGTCGCGTTTTCAGACGCGAGCCGTTTTGCTGTGCGAATCGAAATTGGCCGAGGTCATCGCGGGTGCGGAAACGCTCGATAACGTGAACGGCGCATCGTTTGAGACCGAGGACGAAACCTGGTCGTGGGATGTTTCGATTGGTTCGTCGGCTTTCCCAGACGTATTGCTGGTTCAAGTCACCGTGAACCACATTGCGACGAACGAAAACAGCAACGTATCCTATACACTCTCACGGCTCGTCCGCGACGCGTCTGTCTACGCGGCCGTCGAAGAGGACGACGAATCCGGCTAGTGCGATAACTCTTCCAGCTAAAAGTGGTCCCCAAACCCTCTGATGGGTCATGTGTGCTCCTTGTTTGTGAAATCAAACTTCACCACAACTGGCTTTTGGAATGGCTTCTAACAAGACCGATTTGTTACCCATGACACGACCTTTCACATCCAAACGCTTTTCGACTCGGTCGAAGCAACGCTTCGCAAGTGAGCGGAGCGCGTTTACGCTGTTGGAAGTTGTATTGGCGCTTGGGCTGACGCTAGTGTTTATGGCCGCGCTCTACTCTGCACTCGACGTCTACCGGCGATTCGAGACAGCTGGCCAAGATTCCCGCGAACGGGGTCAGGTGGCGCGGGCGCTGTTCCGAAAAATTGAGATCGATATTCGCTCGGCTGTCCTGCCCGGAAAACCGTCGGCCCCAATCTCCGCGGGCGATGATTCCGACGATGATGAAAACGACGACGAGTCCAACCCCAGCGACGAGGACGACACCGTAACAACTTTGAAAACGGTCGATCCGGCGCAGGCTTTCTCGAAGGGGACGGTTGGGCTAGTTGGCGACCGGGAGACGTTGGTACTGAACATCGTCCGCCCGTCACGCCCGACCATGTCGTCATCACCGGCTGACGCCTCGCCCCTGTCACCGGATGGGCCGGCTCCGCTGCCGTCGGCTGACGCTAAGTCGGTCGCGTATTTTCTGGCTGTCGACGGAGCACGCGGCGTGCGCGGGCTCGTCGCGCCGCCCTTGAATCCGGAAACAGAAATACTCGACGACGTCCAGGGGCTCGCCAGACTTGAGGGGAATGGGTTAATCATCTCCATGTCGAGCCAACCACCCGATTCCGAGTTGATCGCTTCGCAGGCCCGCGTTCTTGCTCCTGAGGTGAATCGGCTCGAATTCAATTATTTCAACGGGTTGAAATGGGTGGAGTCGTGGAATAGCCAACTCGCCGGAAGTCTTCCCAGCGCCGTTCGAATCGGAATCGGTTTCCGATCGTCGGCGACGGTTGACCCCACTTCAGAACAGCTGTTTTCGGACTCGGACGAATATGAGTGCGTCGTCGCCATCCCAATCGTGAACTTGCTGGGTCCTGAGTGAATAACGTACCGAGCACTTCCAGCATGATGATTTGGCAAACCGAAAGCTGATGAGCGAACAATGAATCACAAAACCGAACGACGAACAGAGGTGCCATGTCATGCGACGAGCAGTCAGCGCGATGGTAGCGTGCTGTTGGTGGTGCTTGTCGTCATCGTCGTGCTCTCGCTGGGAATCTACACATTCGCCGAGTTGAGCTATTCCGAAACGCAAGCAGCGCGAATGTTCGGTCGCGACGCACAGACGCGAGCATGGGCCGACTCGGGTATCGAGATCGCCATGGCGGTCCTCGACCGGCGAGTCAATCTGGATGACGACGATTTCTACAATCGTCCTGACCTGTTTGCCAACGTGCTGCTCAGCGAATCGTCCGCCGCGCGCGGACGCGGCCGGGTTAGCCTCGTTGCTGCCGCAGAAAACGATCCGCAGTCGTCGGGCATTCGCTTTGGCATCGGCAATGAATCGGGCAAGCTGAACCTGAACGTCCTTGTGAAATGGGGCCTCGAAGACGTTGCGGCGCGGCAGGTCTTGCTGGCGCTACCGGAGATGACGCTCGAAACGGCCGATGCGATTCTCGATTGGATCGACTCCGATTTTAAACGCCGTCCGGACGGGGCGGAAAGCTTGTATTACCTGGGATTGCCGCAATCCTATTGGGCCGCCAACAAGCCGATCAAATCGCTGGAAGAGTTGCTGATGGTTCGCGGAGTCACGCCACAGTTGCTCTATGGTGAGGATCGTAACCGCAACGGCCTGCTCGATCCCGGTGAGGACAACGGCGACGGTATCTTGCAGCTCGGCTGGAGTGCGTATCTGACAATCTACAGTAAAGAATCCAATCGGCAACTCGACGGCGAAGAGCGAATCAACCTAAACGAAGAAGTTTTAGCGACGTTGTACGATCAGCTCGAAGACGAGTACGACGAACAGACGGCCCGATTCGTCACCGCGTTTCGCATGACGGGGCCTAAGAGCGAATCACCCTCGGGTAGCCAACCTGGTGCATCACCCGGACAGGCAGCGCCTGGCGCGGACGGCGCCGTGACGAAAGTGGAGACGGCAACAACTCCAACGACAAGCACAGACGATTCGGACGATCCCGACGAGACACCGGCAGCCAAGCGGAACCGGGAGATGCGGAAACAGCTCAATACAAAACCGGAAAACGCGAAACGAGGCGGAATGGACCTAACCGGCGGCGCCAAGGTGAAAATCAAATCAATCTATGAACTCTTGGACGTTTCGTCGGAAGCGACGATCGACGGAAAGTCGACCACGCTCGAAAGCCCTTGGAAAACCGATGGGCGTGACATCCGCCGCACGCTGCCCATGCTGCTGGAACGCGTGAGTACGACGCCCGCTGATGTCATCGTCGGACGAATCAACATCAACCACGCGCGGCACGAGGTGCTCGTGGGGCTGCCGGGAATGTCAGAAAGCCTTGCCGGCGCCATCATGCGTTCCAGCTTGGCTTACGCCGGCGGTTCGACCGGACGTGACGAAGATCGTCAGACAACCGCGTGGTTGCTGCTCGAGCGACGGGCTACGTTGGAGCAGATGCGCTTGCTCGACAAATATCTGACCGCGCGCGGCGACGTTTACCGGGCACAATCAATCGGCTACTTCGACGAAGGTGGCCCCACGACGAGGCTCGAGGCCGTCATCGACGCCACCCAGGTTCCGCCCAAACTCCTCCTGTACCGTGATTTCACGGCCCTCGGCAAGGGCTACACGGACTCGCAATTGTCGCCCTAGAATATGCCCAGCCGTTACAACCCGAACCGACCGGCGTATGAAATTGTTGATTTTGGCTTGTGTGTGAACCGACTCCCGTTGAGAATAGGACTTGGTGAGAATTTAGCACGACCGGTCAGCGAATCGGTCAGCCGCGTCATTCTTGATGCCCTCGCGCGATCCTTTCCGAAACTCGTTTCCGACAGATCCGTTTCCACGAACCCGAGCCCAAGCCGTGCCAGATTTTCTTGCTCTCGAATGGAATCAGGACGGTTTGAGGGGAATTGATGCGCACGTCTCCCCGCAGCGCGTCGCCGTTCGGCGCACCTTCACACTGAATTGGCCCGATGCGACAACCCCCGAGAAAAACCCACAACAGGCGGGCGAGTGGCTGCATCAGGAAATGAGTCGCCTCGGTATTCGCGCGCAGCAGGTACTTATTGCGCTGCCGCGTGAAGAGGCCGTCGTGCGTCGGCTCGAAGTGCCCGAGGTGCCCGAAAACGAACTTTGCGACCTTGTCCGCCTGCAAACATCGACTCGATCTTCTGTGCCGCTGGACAAACTAAGGCTCGATTTCGTTCCACTCCCCTCGACGGAAGCAAAGATTGAAACGATCGTGTTATCGGCGACCGTTCCCGCCGAGTACGTTGACCGTCTTCAAGCCGTCTGCGAAGCGGCACAGCTCAAACTGGCCTCGGTCGGATTGGCTCCTGCGGCAGCGGCGGCTGTCGTCGACCAATTGGAGCCCGCGCAAGACATCGATCGAAACGCCGCCTGTCTGTTGGTCAACGTTCGCCCGAGCCGCCTCGACATGTCGATCGTGCAGGCAGGCCACCTGTTGACCGCTCATTCGGTCCCGTTCTCCGACCTCAACGAACAGGCGCTGCTATCGGAAACCAGTCGATTCGTTGCCTCTGTTCCGGCCTTCGGCGACGACTCTCATCTGTCACACGTCTGGCTCTCAGGTGAAGAAAACCTCTCAGCATTGAGCGGGCCGTTGGTCAAACGAATCGGCTGCGGCGCTGCCTCGATGATCGATCCATTTTCGGCCGTCGGCGTCGATCTTGAAACGGATGAATCTCCGCAGAGCCCTTCCGAGCACGTTGTCCCGATCGGTCTGTTGTTGGTCCAAGCGGGGCTGTCAAAACCGACGTTTGACTTCCTAAACCCCCGCAAGCCACCGGTGAAACGCGATCTGCGAAAATTACGCCTGGCGCTGGCCGCCGCGGTTGTTGTCTTAGCAGTTGGCTTGGCTTACGGCACGCTTCAATTGCAAATCGGTGACTTGGATCAAGCGGTCGCAGCGCGTGAAGCCCGAGAAGAAAAACTCGACGGAATTATCAAGCAGGGTCAAGCCGACGTGCAATCGGCGGCGGCGATTTCTGATTGGTCAAAAACGAATACGAATTGGCTCGAACAGATGCTCGCGCTGGACAAGGCCCTTGAAAACGAGAGGCGTGTCTATTTGAGAGATCTTCATTTCGAACGGGCGCCGCGCGACGGAGGCGCCATCATGCGGGCCGATCTGTTTGCGAGAGAACGCCGGGATGTGCTCGCCATTTTACAGGACCTGGCCGACGCGAATTATGAAGTGACCTCACATAACATCGACCGGACCGACACTGACCCTCGCTATCCGTATGAAACGCGTATCGATGTCAGGTTTCAACAGCCGGAAGAGAGTGATACGAAGGACAATGCGGCGAGTCAGGACGACGTGGATTCGGGCGAATCGGTCTCGCATCGAGAACTGGTCGGCCGAGCGGAGCAGGTCAGGGCATCGTAGACCCGATGACGAGGCACAATCCAGAGCCGTCTGTGTCCGGATGCCAGGCCATGGCAACATGAAATGCCGCAAGGCAAATGTGAAAGTCCTTGAAAGACGTGCAGCAAAAACCTGAGTGACATTTTCGTAAACGATCAAACCGCCCAGACATGCGGAATCGACGTGTTGTATGAAGCGACGTGAAAAAATATTGCTGGCCGCATTCGTCGCGGTCTTCCTGCTGAGTTCGGCGATACCGCAGTTCGAGCGAGTTTTTCTTGCGCCGCTCGATTCCAGACGCGCGCGAATTCAGAACCTGGACGACACGCTCAAACAGAAGGGAGATCAGCGCTACAACATTCGCCGCTCGCGTATCGAACTTGCAAAGTGGAGCGAACAAAGCCTGCCTGCCGACGCGCTCGATGCGCAACGGCTCTACCAGGCGTGGCTGACCGACATGGCCCATATGGCCGGATTCACCGATCTGACGGTCACCCCGGCTCTTCGTCTCAACAGTGGAGAAGTTTATACGCCGGTCCGCGTGACCATAGAAGGTAAGGCCACATTCGAACGGTTGTGCCAGTTCCTGTATCGCTTCTACCAGGCCGACGTGCTTCATCGTGTCACCGAGCTCAAAGTTGAGAGCGAAAAACACGAAGCCAACTCGCCGCTTGACATCAACATGATCGTCGAAGGACTCTCGCTCAAGAGCGCAAAGGAACACGATCGGCTGTTTGTGCGGACAACACTAACGAGCGATCTGGCAGCCGGGGACACCGAATTCACCGTTGATTCCATCGAAGCGTTCCCCGAAGATCTCGAGTTCCGCGTCCGCATCGACAACGAACTCATCACTGTCAACGAAACTGACGAAGGCAAGTGGAAGGTGACCCGTGGTGTCGACGCGACGACCGCCGCGGAGCACGCCGAGGGCGCGATCATCGAGTTGGCCGCCACCCGTTCGGGCGGTCAACAACATACACTCAGCGACCTAGAAGGCCTCATCGCCCGCAGCCCGTTCGTCAAGCCGGAACCGGACAAGACCGCCGTCCCCACGCTCGAGAAGATCGGCGATCAGAAAGTCTACATCGGGCAAACGCTTGCATTCACGGCGAAGGTTCCCGACGTTTACAAGCCGAAGAGCAAACTCAAGTTCACGCTCGCCAAAGGCGGCCCCGAGAAGGCGAAGATCGACAAATCATCCGGCGAATTCACGTGGACTCCGGGCGACGATACCAAGCCGGGTGATGTCCATGTCACCGTCGAAGTTGTTGACGGGTCGGCCAAGAAATTGACGGCCACGGAAAAGATCAAAATTACCGTCAGCAAGGACGAAGCGGCGGCCACCTACTTCGCCGCCTATTTTGAGGGAGCCCAGCGCCGGCTCGCCCACCTGTACGACCGCGAGAGCAAGAAGACCACAGTCATCAAGGTTGGCTCAGAGATTTCGGTCGCCGATGTCAAAGGGCGCGTGCTCGAAGTCGGCGAAGACGGGATCATTCTGGAACGAGACGGAAAGAAGTGGCGGCTTCCCCGTGGGCAGAATCTACGATCCATCGAGGCCTATGCCCAGGACGAATCACCGGCTGTCGAATCTGACACGTCTGCGCCCGCCGATGCGCCCTGACGGCGCTTTTGTGAGTGAGCCCAGAACCCCCTGCTGGACGACGGGAATCCTTCGTCTGTAGCGTTGAATCCGTACCACAACCGGTTTCTGGGACGAGCTCTCGGCCAAGATTCTGCTAAATTGTCAGCAATCCTTCTGGCCACAGAAGTGAGTTGTGTCTCGACAACTCGCTGTAACGATATGTTCTATTTACGGTTATGTTGGGCGATCTTCCCACAACTCCCGTGATGCCCGATCGAGAATCGCGCCCAGCTTTGCTCATCCCGCTGGGTAATTTATTCCGATTGTAGGGATAGAAACAGTTGTAGCGATTGTGCGCCGTCGCTGCGGGTGGAGTGGCCGATGTCATTCTGCTCCAGCGATCGAGCGCAGACGAACTCACTTCTGCCTGGGAAGAATTCCGTGCTCCAAATGATTGCCAAATTGCGGTGTCCGGGAACGTTCCGATGTCTTGCTGCCATCGCTATGGTGGGCGTCGTGGCTGGTGTCGTGTCGGAGTCGCTTCCGATCGCGCACGCTGCCCGCAAGCCGCTGCCGGTCGCCGCCCAGCGCGCGAGAATCCGCAACAACAGCCAGTCGGCTGAGAAACTTGCTTCGGAACACGCAGAACAAAGTCAGCGCACACCGTCCAAAGACAAGTCAAAGACCGTTCGATTGAACTTCTACAACACGCGCTGGACGAGCGTGCTTGAGAAATTCGCCAAGCAAACCGGTTCGACGCTGGTGATGCGGGCTCGGCCCGGCGGGCGCTATACGCGTCGAGATCGAACGCGCTATACGCGAGCCGAAGCGATACGAATTCTCAACCAGGAACTTGAACGTAGCGGATACACGGTGTTGGACGAGGGTCAGTACCTGATCGTCATCAACATGCACGAATTGCGCAGGAAATATCGGCGCCCGAATGTTCCAAAGCTATCCGGATCGACGGACAAAAAGCGTGGTCCGATCGAGCGGGCCTCACATCAGAACACACAGAACGATCCGTTGTCGGTAACGCGTGCGTTGGCCACGCGAGAGTCACAAAATGCCTCACAGAAAGCGCAACCGGACACGCCCATTCGCCATACGGCTCTCGACCTCCCCGGCGAAAGAAAAAAGACCGCGCCCGTCTCGGGCAATGCTCACTCAACAACACTTAAAACGCACCGCCTTGCGCCCAGCAAAGTCGCCAGCGTACTCTATCGTGCGTTCCGGCCGCGCTCCGAACTCATCCACGAAGGAATCGACGGCCGGCCGGCGTTTCGCGTTTACACCGCACCCAAAGACGCCTCTGGAGCCGAAGCAGAGTCACATCGGTTTAGCGCGACTCAGACAGCCGAGCCCGAACTGCTGTTTACGATGGGTGTCGACAATCCGGCCCATCACCTCGTGATCACCGCTTCCCCCCAGCGCAGCCGCGCTCTTGCCAAGCTTGTCCGCGAGATCGATCTGACAGTACCTCAAGCGGGCAACACCATTCGCCTCGTGGCCATGATCAACAACACCGACGAAATCGCCCGCAAACTGCGTCCGAACCTCCAACAACTCATCGCACGACGCCCCAGCGCCGAACGTCGGATTGCACAGCGTGACTCAGCCGGCGCGGAGCGCGAACGGCAAGACGTGCCGGCTGATTCCGACGAACTTGATGGCGTTGACGGACTACAGGGAAATGTCGACATCCAATCGATCGATGAACTTGGCACGTTTCTTATCCGTGGGAACAAGCAGGACCTCGAAGCGGTCAGGAAGATCATTCGCGAAATCGAAAAGCTTGGTTTGGAGGAAGCGCCGGAAATTCACGTACACAAACTGAAGCACGTCAATTCCGAGGCCATGGCGGCGCTCTTAAACGACGTATACGAACGCCTCAACAAGGCACGCGGGCGCAACGACGAAACCGGCCGCGCCGTCAGTTTCATTCCGGTCGTCAAACCAAATTCGCTGTTGATACTGGCGCCAAAGACCGAAATGGAAGCGATCATACAACTGGCTGACAAATTGGACCAACCGGTCGATCCCACTACAGAAGTCGAAGTCATTCGCCTGCGTAGCGCGGTCGCGACGGACGTCGCAGCTATGCTCAACGAGTATTACAGCGAGCCGCAGGGGCTCGGTGCACGGGTGAAAGCTACCGCCGATCCGCGAACGAACTCTTTGATCATCCGGGCACGCCCCAGCGATCTTGATGAAGTCGCCAAGTTAGTCAAGGAGATCGACCACGACGAATCGAAGGCCGTGAGTCGCATGCGGATCTTCCCACTCAAAAACGCGCTGGCCGCTGAGTTGGCCGAGGTCATCAATCAGGCCATCCAGAGCATGCTGAACCCGGCTACGTCCAGACGCGGCGGCTCGCAACCGCAGTCGTCGGGCGGTCCAACGGCAAACCAAACCGGTCCCAGCGGATCGACCCGCTCGGGTTCACAACAGCGGCAGTCGGGAACGAAATCGGTTGCCCTGGAATTCCTATCGTCCGATGGAGACGTTGACCGGGTTCTTCGTTCGGGCATCGTGGCCGACATCCGCATCACAGCCGACCTGCGGAGCAATGCCCTGGTGGTGACGGCTCCCGAACAAAGCATGTCGCTCATCGCGGCGCTCATCAAACACTTGGACGCGCCGACCTCGACGGTCGCTGAAATCAAGGTGTACTCGCTGGACTACGCCGATGCCAGCGCCATGGTTCAGTTGCTGGAGCGGATGTTCGGCTCACAGCCGGGCGGGCCACAAACGGGCGCTCCGATCTCTGTGGCCGACGACTCGGGCGGAAACGTCGTTCCGCTACGGTTTTCGGTTGATGTGAGAACAAACAGCATTATCGTCGTGGGCAGCGCCGAAGCGCAAACGGTAGTAGCCGCCATCTTGTTGCGGCTCGACGGAGGCGACAACCGTCAGCGTCAGAGCACGGTCATCCAGGTTAAGAACAGTCCCGTCGAGGCGATCGCCACGGCAATCAACGACTTCCTCAATTCGCGGCGCGACCTATCGAATGTCGATCCCGAGCTAGTCAGCAGCGTCGAACAACTGGAACGCGAAGTTGTTGTCGTTGCCGAGCCGGAAAGCAATAGCTTGCTGATCAGCGCCACGCCGGATCGATTTGATGAGATCAAGGAACTCGTCGCCAGGCTCGACGAGGCGCCGAAGCAAGTCATCATTCAGGCGTTGTTGGTCGAGGTCGAACTCGAAAACACAGATGAATTCGGCATCGAGCTGGGCTTCCAAGATAGGACTCTGTTCGACCGTGGAATTACGACCGAGGACGAGTTGCTGACGATCGATGAAACGAACACGTCGGCCAACGGGGTTCAAACAACGACACAAAGGATCCTCTCGCAGGCTTCCACGCCTGGATTTTTCTTCAACAATTCGAACCCGCTGGGAAACAACGTGGCGGGAAATCCCAGCGACATCGCCACTCAGGCCCTGAGCAACTTTTCGCTGGGGCGTGCCAACACGCAACTCGGGTTTGGCGGGCTCGTGCTGGCGGCCAGTTCGCACTCGGTGAATGTGCTCATTCGCGCCTTGGCGGCTCAACGGAACGTACACATTCTCAGCCGCCCACAGATTCGAGCCATCGATAACCAAGAAGCCTTCATCCAGGTCGGACAAGAGGTTCCTGTCGTCGACAGCGTTGACGTCGGTCCGCTGGGGAACGCGAATCCGATCATCGTTCGCGACCGTGCGGGGATCATTCTCACCGTTCGTCCACGCATCAGCCCGGATGGAACGATCGTGATGCAGGTCTCGGCGGAAAAAAGCCAGTTCCCGGGTGACTCGGTCCCTGTCTTCACCGACGTGTCGACTGGAAACGTCGTGGCAGCGCCCATTAAGAATCTCACGACGGCCTTGACAACCGTCGCCGTGCCCGACGGCCAAACGATTGTCTTGGGAGGCATGATTACCAAGGTCGACTCCAACCTGGAACGTAAAGTGCCCTGGTTCGGCGACCTACCGCTGCTCGGCAAAGCCTTTCGCTATGACTCAACGAGCAGCGCGCGAACCGAGTTGCTCATTTTTCTGACGCCGAGAATCATCAAGAACCCGGCAGATTCAGAAATGATCAAGCAGATTGAATCGGAACGCCTGCACTTTATCGTCGACGAAGCCGAGGCGATTCACGGACCGATTCTGTCGGTGCCGAATGAATCACTCGATGGCTGCCTGGACTGCGATTCGTTCGATCAGCTTGGCGGCGGAAACGGCCCGGCCGAGTACCCCCGGGGATATGCCGCCCCCACCGATCCCGAAACGGATGAGCCCGCCGACATTTCGCCAATATTGCCCGAGCCGGATCCTTTGAATTCTCAAACGCGATGATAGACCGCGCCGCGTACGTGAAAGCCATTCAATGTCGGCAAGTCGTTCGACTCTCCCCACGCACGGAAGCAAGATAGATGAAACAGGTCGCACCACAAATCGGCAACGTACTCTTGGTGGCCTGCGCCTTGTTGACGTTGGAAGGCTGCGCATCCACGAACTTCATTAACTGGAAGAAAAATACCGTTTTAACGGCGAGTCTCAAAAACCCAGCGGTGGATATCGTTTGTGTCTGGCAAGCGGCCGAAGGAACAGGGCTGGACGGCGTACCGACGCGGGGGTTTGCGGGACAGGTGATGTTCTTTACCCGTCATGATGCCTCGCCGGCGGCTATAAACGGTGACGTACGGGTCTATGTCTTCGACGATCAAGGTACGGCGGACGAGCAGTCTAAACCCGTTCATCAATTCGACTTCGAAGGCGAGGCCTGGAATGCGCATCTGCGAATGACAAACCTCGGTCCTTCGTATCAACTGTTCATCCCCTACACACGCGAGGGGCACCACCTGGCCAACTGTTCGCTACGCGTGCGGTTCAAGCCGGCCGAGGGTCCCGTCGTCTATTCACAAACGGCGACCGTCACATTGCCCGGCTCGGCTAAGCAAGAGAATGCCCCGATTGCCGGACAGATACCGAAGCCCGTCCCACCCGCATCATCTCTGAGCGTCGAATCGGCCGGGCAGATTACGAACCAGGGAATCGTGCGCACGTCGGGCACCGTGAGGGCCGGAAGACGAAATCGTGTCGCGGGCCGGCCGATCGGCACGCTGCCGCCCGATACTAACCCCGGCATGTATAACGATCAAATTCAACTGACGTCCGCTCAGTTCGGCGAGGTTGTGCCCACCGGAACCAACAACTCGCCCACGAACGCAAAACGGCTCGCAGAGGTGGAGCAGGCTCTCCAACGGTTCATCGAGATGCGAGCCAGCGACACACGGGCGGCGCCTGACGTTACCAACCAACTGCCAACAGTAATAGATACGCCGCCGCGCGAGTTCCGTACTGCTGCCCGAGCAATGCCTTTAGAGCGTGCACCCGCAGTCGATGAACGCGAGGACCATCGCCGTTACAAGTTGAGCCCGCCGATTGATTAGACACAGTCTGCAGAGTGAGACGCTACACTGTGATTATTCAAGATTTCGAATTGGTGCCACACCCCACCGATGGGGCGGTGTCGGCTTCTCGTTCTCACTAAATCACACAGATTTCACGCGGCAATTCGCCCAAAATGTAGTATCATGAAACTCGACGAGCCAGCGTGCTGTTGGACGTCGAATGTGACGTGCTTTCCGTACTGCGGAGCGAACAATATTGATGCGTGCAACGGGGGGGCACGAGTGATGGCATATTGCAATTTATCAATCCGGGTTCCGGCGATGGCGCTCACAGTATTGTTGGTCGCGTCCGCCGGCGACTGTTTTGCCCAGAGGGACTTCGGTCCGCGGAATAGTCCATTGGGCAGTCCGGGTGCCTCATCACAGCGGTCCTCGCTGTTTACCAATGCCCGCACGCAGTCATCGCAGGCCGGGAATGCGTCTCCCTTCGGCACATCGGGCATGTCGCAACCCGGTGCGCTCGGTCAGGCGCTGTTTGAAGGCTTTGTTGGAACCCGATTCGCCAATGGAGAATTCATTGGTGGCCGAGCAAATGAAACGTCCTCACGTCGCCAATCCAATCGAAACCAGTCGAATCGAAACCGGCCTAGTCGCAACCGTTCCCGCGGGAATCGTGGCGAGCGATCATCAGACCGGCGGTTCGATGGCGAATCAAGCCGGCAGGATCGCGCATCGGGACGAAACCGGCGAGTTTTTCGGCCGCGCCATCGAGTGGCGTTTGGCCACCCCGTACGTTCGCCTGAAGCGATCAACGCATCACTGGCGATTCAGTTTCGGCACGCCATAACGCATTACCCGGGAATGAGCGGCGTCACGGCCGAGATGGGCCCGCAATCGAATGTCATTCTCATCGGTATCGTCGATTCCGACGAAGCACGCACGATGGCGGCGGCTCTGGTCCGGCTCGAACCGGGGGTCAGAACCGTTCAAAACGAGCTGACGGTCGAACCCCGGCAATTCGACGAGTGATCGATCCTGCGAATTCATCGCTGAATCGTGCCTGACAAGTACAGATTGAGGCCTTTAATCCGTCCATTTGGGCTCGATTTCCTTGCCGATGGTCCCGCTGCCCCGGGCCAAATCGCTACCGAGCAGCTTGGTCGTCTTAGATTTTGCTTGCCCTGCCGACCACAAACATGCGATAATTTAAGCACGTTCTGAATGTGCGGCTCACGCGTCGACAGCCTCAGGGCGGTCGCGGGAAGGATCGCAGTGCCGGGC